>JACCDG010607486.1_pt1 | contig 35452 bp, 31 predicted proteins | sample 7442471 | NCBI WGS metagenome assembly JACCDG01 (sample SAMN15323444, study PRJNA562643) | freshwater metagenome | isolation source: river surface water | place: USA:Blue River Watershed | collected 2017-08-17 | reverse complement strand
TAATTTTACCCCACCGATATAGTGGTTTGAGTTAAATGGAGACATGAACTACTTTGCGCTCTTGACAGAGTAGTCAATACTATAAAAGCAGACTTTATGTTAGCTTATCTTGAGCTAAAATAAGAAGTATAGAGAAGAGCTTACAGGACATAACTTATGGCATTTACAACACCCTTAGTAGCTCATGGCTACACATACTCACAAGCCTACATCAAGGCACACATTATGTACTGTGATTCACAGCGTACAGTAATCAAACTTGCTGTATGGCCTACGCAGGCAGACAGAGCCAACGGCGCAGAACCAGTGCGTTATGACAGCGATTTGCGTCAATTCCCTACTAACTTGCAGATGCAAGCGGATAACCCAGTAGCCTATGCTTACACATTGCTTGAACAAAGCAATGAGTTTGCAGAAGCTGTGTGGAATGTGTAAGGAATACCACGCAGCACATAACAAAGATGTAGACCTGATAGAATTTGGACAATTCATGTAACTAGTGTCAGACGCATGCTATAGTGCAATAACAGGTGTACTGGCGATAGATGGACAGATCACACATAATGTATACAAAATTTTACAAAATATATTTTTTAAATAAAGGTAATTCTATTTTTTGAAGCCAGGTGTAAAAATATGATAACAATAGAATCAATACAAAGCGCCTGCAAGACTTCTGCAGGCAAAAACAAGGCAGTAGTGTTTGCAGCACTACTTGCCGAAATATGTCCACAGTGGGGAATAAATACACAAAAAAGAGAGGCAATGTTTATTGCACAGTTACTACACGAATCTGGAGAATTTAGATATCTAGCAGAACTTGGTAGTAATTCATATTTATCAAAATATGATACTGGTAAATTAGCCATACGACTTGGAAATACTCCAGAAGCAGATGGAGATGGACAGCTATATAAAGGAAGAGGGCTTATTCAGGTAACTGGAAAATATAACTACAAGAAATGCGGAGAAGCCCTAAAATTAAATTTAGTAAAGAATCCAGAGCTTTTAGAAAATCCAAGGCATGCAGTATCTAGTGCATGCTGGTATTGGCAAAGTAGAAAATTAAATAGATTTGCAGACGCAGACGATATACTTGGATGCACCAAATCAATAAATGGTGGAACAAATGGCCTAGAAGACAGAAAGCAATATTGGGAAAAACTAAAGATATCTTTACCAAAATAATAAAATAACTGAAAAAGTTCAAAATAATAAAACAAGAGGAATAAAATGACAAACTTTGACTTTATATCAACAAAGCCATTTTTTATGTGTAATGTTGGCGGGATAGCAATAAATATAACAGATCAGGAATATATAACAATAGATGTAGAATTAGCTACAAATTCGGAGCTATTAATACTTGCAAGAGGTGTAGAATATGGATATCTATTATCAAATAATGATTTAGCATTTGAAGAATACTACACTAATTTAATTGGAGATATATCTTCTGGTAGATCTGGGGTTTCTAGTGAACAAGTTCAAGATATAGTTGGGACTATGTTTATAGATAATGACGAAATAGACTTCGTGTATGACAATATTACTAGAACAATAGAGGCAGTATATGCTGATGGGCTTGGTGGTGGCGGTTCAAATGTAGACGCAACAAATGCAACAAACATCACAAGTGGAACACTCAGTAATGCAAGATTAACAACCAATCTTACACAGATTGGTGATGACACATTTGCTAATGGTGAAATTATACAAAGCTTTGGCGGAGTGTTGCAAAATGCTTCATTAGGAGCTGGAACCACTGGTACTGTTCAAATTACTAATAGTGCTGGTCAAATATTATTTGATGCTCCATATGCAAAAGGTCCATTAAACCAAAAGTCAGGTTTCTTTGAAGACTTTATAACATATTCAGGCACTATAATTTCTCAAATTCTAGCCAGAAGTGTAACTGGTGCTTTTGCCACTACAAGTATTGCTCCAGCATTAAGTGGTGGAGATACTAGAAATGGTGTGATTGTATTCTCAACAGGAATAAGTGATGGCGGTTCTTCTGGGGCGGCATCTGGCAACTTATCAAGTATTAATTTTGCAAATATACCAATTGGTGGGTACGAAGAATTTGGTGCATCTTTCAGAATACCAATACTAAGCAATGCTACACAGAGTTTCCTAGTAAATCTTGGATTTGGAGATGGAGAATCTGGTGGTATTCCAACAGATGGCGTATATGTATCAATTGGGCCTGACACAACTAGTATGCGGAATAATAATAGAAGAAATAATACTGGCTCTTCAAGCGGCACAGCGTCAATAGTTGCTGCGACAGATTATGTTGTAAGAATAAGGGTGTCAAATGTAGCAGGAGTATTAGCTTCTACATTCTTCCTAAATGGAGTGTCGACTGGTTCACCCATTACACTTAATATGCCAAGTGGTGCTGGTAGGGATCTTGGTATTATGATAGGCATAAACAAGTTCCTAGGGAACACAGCAAGAACATTAGAGGTTGATTGGGTTTATTATGAATCCTTCAAACCAAGAACAATTAATTACTAAGGATAAAATAAGATGGCTTATATAGATTTTTTAACTTATCAATATGTGTTTAACCCACATAATTTACCAAATGACTGGCCAGCCTATACAAAAAGCTCGGCCAATCAAAACGATGAACTTGAAGAAAATTGGCAAAGATTATCTTTAGTAGACTTTAATCTTTACATATCTGATACAGATAGAGTTGATAGGCTTAATGCTGCTCAAGAATTTTTTGCTAACTCAAAAATATTAAAAATAACTAGTATTCTTGACGACAGATTCACAGATCTTCCTCCAGACAAAATAGACTTTAGAAGACATTTGCAAGATGGTATGAACTTGTCAAAAACAATAACAATGTCTGAAAACGGAAGGCCAGTAAAAGCTGAATATAAAAATGGAGAAGAATTAATAGCTAGAATATCTTTTGAATTTCAAACAAATTCATTCAACCTAATCACCAGAAGAATAGAAAGATTAGGCTACTTTAATCTAAATGGGGATATATCAAATGAGTATGTTATATCAGATGAAGTATGGGATTTATCTCAAACATACTACTTGGCCAAAGCAATTAATGAAAGATATCTAGCTAGAAGTATTATATTTGATGAAGTAAAGGCATATATCAATGCATTGATGTTGCAGGAACATTTGTCAACTGGAAAAACCTATCAAGATGTTCTTTCTGATGGATACTTGTTCTGGAAGGCATATTCTTCTGATATTGATGCTTGGTTTCATATAGGTGCCGATGGTCCGCTTGGAACCAGAATATTAAACGATACTGAATTTGAATTCTTGGATATAGAAGTTGCTCCAGGAATCACAATTAGATCATGGATTATAAGTAGAATATCTTACTAAGATGACATAAATAAAAAGCGGCATATAGCCGCTTTTTTATTATCTATAAAAAATATTATTATTTATAAAGCTTAAACACTGTTTTGCAACATCTGGGCTCCATAATAGATTTATGTGATCTATATCCATACATATGTAATCTTTGCAGTCAATTATATTTTCACATATTCTAACAACCCCATCATGGTCTTTTTCCTTTCTAAGAATTGCAGATCCAGCAATAACCAAAGGATTCCATACAGATTTTTCTTTTCTGCCAGAAATTATCCCTACACTACATTTACTAGTGATGTTATATTCTTTGTATATATTGTTGTTAGACAATTCGGCAACTATTGGAAATATTTTGCCTATATATGGTAAACAAGAGATAATCTTATTTGCTAATAAAGACCCATTATGAGGAGACCCTAATGTTATTATTTTTGACACTTTACAATTTAATAGGTTTGATGACGCTATTTTTGCTGCTATTATACCTCCTAATGAGTGGCCGATAATGCATACTTCATCATTACTAGAAAAATGATTATTAAATAAATCTTCTATATATGAAATTATTTGATTAATATTAGAGGTTATTGAATAGTAAGAAAAACTATATGTGTTATAGTCTGAAAATAAATTAAAATAAGATTGAATAAATCTCATTGTTACACCATGACTGCCAAGGCCATGTAAAAATACAATATGCTTCATATTCTCTCCACAAGTTTTGTTTACTTTAGAGAATACATTAAGAGTTATTAATATGCAAATTAATCAAAATGTTCAAGACATTTTTGCAAAAGCAAATATGCTAAGAGAAACATTAAAATCACAAGAAGTAGAAAAAGAAAAGCCACAAGAAAATAAAGAAAAAATAGAAACACCAGTTGGAATGTATGTTGGTGTAACAGGAATAAAAATAAAAGAAAATGGAACAATAACAAAAGATCATTATTTAGATAAACTATCTGTTGACGAGTCAGCATACAGAAATTTGCAACTAACAGAAGAAGAAGTAAAAGCAGTATCGTATTCATTAAAAAGACAATCATCTGGCATTAACTCAGTAGTACCAATGAGATGCAATGGAGATAGCTGCCCGTTTAAAAATAATTGCCCCTATTTTGCAATAGGTAAAGCCCCAATAGGAAAAGCATGTTTACCAGAAACACAATTAATACATTACTGGACAGAGCAGTATATAGATGAATTCAACGTAAATCCATCAAATATAACAGAAGTGCATATGGTTTCAGAACTAGCAGAATTCAATGTGTATGAGATGAGAATAACAAAACATCTAGCTGAAAATCATCCTATATTATTACAAGATGTTGTTGTTGGCATAGATGCAAATGGAAATGTAATAGAGAATCAGGAGATATCAAGAGCGTTTGAACTCAAAGACAGAATTAAAAAGAATAGAATGAAAGTTCTAGAGGCTCTTATGGCCACTAGAAAAGAAAAACTAAAACTAGTATCTGAGGTTGTTGGTGGAAATAGCACGTCTGCAAAAATGCATGATTTGAAACAAAAAATGGAAGAATTAGCCAGACAAATAAAAGGTACAAAAATAATAGATGCAGAAATAGTAGGATAAATTATGAGCAGAAATACACATGTTTACTTTAATAAAATCAATAAAGAAACAAATATGTATAAATATAAAACTGGTAAATTTATTTCACATAAAAATAATAGTACATTTACATACAGATCTGGATATGAATATGCGTATTTCGAGAAATTAGAAAAAGACACTTCGGTTATAAATTATGTAGTAGAGCCATTTCAAATACCATATATAGATGATAGAGGCAAGAGAAGATCATACACTCCAGATATAATAGTATTAAGAGATAAAGGTCATATAGAAATAATAGAAATAAAACCAAAACTAATGCTTAATAATTCCATAGTGCAGAAAAAAGCATCTGCTGCTAGATCTTTTCTGAAAAGAAATTTTAAAAACTCAATTATAGAATATAAGTTTATTACAGAAGAAGATATATTTGAGAATTATCAACATTATCTAGAGGTCTTAAAAGCAATATGAATTTAAACAACAGAATACTTTCTTTTGATATAGAGACGTCTAGTCTAGATCCAAAAAGTGGCTTTGTATGGAGCTCTGGGCTTGCCACAAGCACAGGCGGAGAAGAAAGGTATTTTGTGCCAACGGACACTTCAAATCCATCAGAAATAGAAAAAAGATTAACTACTACTAAATTTGGGCAAGAGCAAAAAGCATCTGGCGGATTTTCTGAATATTTCAAAAACATAGGACAAGCAAAAGACCAAACTTCATTTACAGATTATTTGGCTGCAGAATTAACAAATCATAGACAACAAGGTAGAGATATACTTCTAGTTCAGAACTTAAACTTTGAAAGAAAATGGACAGAAGCACTATCCAAGACTTCAAAGTCTGGAGATATCAACAGTATAGCTAATTTATTTATGCACTCAAGGGAAATAGATGGGAAAACAATACCAGCGTTATTTCCATCTAGGCGAATAATGGAATTAAGAAATGAAGCACTTGGTAATTATTATGAATTTTTAAAAACATCAAATAATGATCTATTTGATAATGCAGCGAAAGCATATGATTCAATAATACAGGAGTATAAATCAATATTTAGTGATCCAAGCAATACAAAAATAAAGCCAGTAGATATGATGGATTTCTCAAGAGCTCTTTTATTCAAGGCAGCACAAGAAGGAATGATTGATAAAAATATGGCACTAATAGGAACTAGTCAGAATTTTTTATCAGAAATATTTGGGTATGGAAAAGAATCGCATACTGCCTTGGACGATAGTGGAAAAGCACTAAAGATATTTGCAGACAACTTAGTTCCAATGATAGATGAATTATATAGCGGAAATGTATCTGCACAAACAAGAACAACTTTAGAGCAAATATCAAAAGCGCAGCCACTTGAAGCAAGAAAGCAATTCGCCAAATCTCTTATTAGGGCAATAGACGAAGGAAGTAGTCAGGGCCAATACAGAATGCTATCTTCATCTATAACTCAAGACAAATCTGGAATAGAGTTATTTAATAACCTAACAAACCAAAAAGAGGTAGTAAACCAAAGCTACAGACAAGGATTTGTTTCGCTAACAACACAAAAAGATGCTAATTTAATAATGCTAGACGTAGCATCTAGGTATCAGGGCGTAAACCTAGGCGGACAAACTGCAAAAGATATAATATCGCCAATACTAAACGAGCAGAGTCAACCAGACAAAATTGATAAATTAAATAAGATAACAGAAGATATTATTGCAGAAACCGAAGTACCAAAAGCAGGTGCATCTGGTCAGCAATCAGCGAATATAAAATCTCCTAGCAAAAAAGTAGGACTAGCAATAGGCGGACTTGCCGTAGCTGGTGCGGCTAGTGTACTATTTTCTGATAGTAAACAAACAAACAAAAAGAAACAAGAAACTGACGCAAATCTAAGAATGTATTCTAAGTCTTATCCAGACATGCTAGATAACTATCACGGCTCTGGATTTGCAGATTGGAATGAAAGAACAAAACATCACTATTACTAGAGGAATATTATGAATCCAAACAACTTAACTGGCAGTGCCAGAAAGGATTATTTTAGAAAATGGCGCACTGCAGCTGATACAGACGTAAAAGATTTTAGTTTGATGGGCAGATATAAAGACGCAAAAGCTATGGATCACTTTGGTAGAGCTGGTTCATTTCTTGGTTTTGGATCTGGTGCAAAAAGAGAAAATTTCACAAATGCTTTTGGCTTCCTAACAAAGAATCAAAAAAATAGTTTTTTAAACAAGATGCTAATTCCATTAGGTTCTGCATATGTTGGATATGATGCCCTATCAAGAGGAGATCCAGCAGACTTTTTTGCAACAGGCTTAGGATTTGCAACAGGTCTAACAGCAGCTAGACCAATGGCTGAAATTGGACATGGCATAGGCAAGGCTATAGGTATGGGTGGTGGAGCTAGAATACTCGGCTATGGGTTAGGTGGCGTAGCTGGTTTAAGTGCTGGCCTTGCGACCTATGGTGCCGCTACAGTCATTGCTAGTGCCTCAAAAAATAATAACTTTATACAACAAACAGCAATGAAGTTAAATAGAGATCTAATGACATCAAGTGGTCTTGAAACAAATAACACACTAACATCAAGACAAAGAGCATTATCTAAACTATCCAGAGCGGGACTGAACGACAGGGGACAGATGTTATCAAACGAAGCTATGATTTTAAAAGGATTATTATAAATGACAGAAATAGCAAGATTTGACGGCAATACAGGCGTAGACACAAGAACATTAGCCGAAATTCCTTGGCGAGAATATCTTGCGTCAAAGAATTACAACAAAGACATTAACAAAATGTGCGACTTGTGCAGAGAGGAGCAAATAAGAAAATACGGATCTATTACTATAAAATGTACTGGGCTTCTATCAAGTAAGACATTAGTACCAGAACAATACGCGCATATGTTCTCAGAGGAAGAATTAGATTTACTAGAACAATCTGTTAATCCATATCATTGGGCTGCAAAAAATATAGATACAAAGAATACCAATCCTTCCACAAAATTATTTATACCTCGCTGGTATCAAGAAAAAGTAGGCCGCTGCAGCTCTAACAGAAAGACAATACGTGCTGGCAGGCGCGTTGGCAAAACGCAGTCGATAGCAATGTCTATTGCGCATAAAATGCTGTCAAACGAAAAGTATTATGTACTAGCCGTAACACCATATGATTCACAAGCAGAAGAGATATATACAAAGCTAAAACAAATATTTAATAACCTACTAGACCCATATCACACAATAGTTGTGAAGGCAAAAGAATCTCCTAATTATGAAATCACATTAAAAAATGGATCGAGAATAAGAGCTTTTACAGCAGGATCGGGTGGTGCTGGCCAAGTCAGGGGCCAGCCAGCCAATCTTATTTATTTGGACGAAGCAGACTATCTAAGTCAAAAAGACTTTAATTCTATTTTGGCGATTGTGCTTGATAAACCAGACACAGAGATTTGGGCAACATCGACACCAAATGGCGAAAAGCAAATGTATAAATTATCAAAAGATAAAGCATATAAGGAATTTCATTTCCCATCATTTGTTTTACCACATTATTCTGATGAGCTCGACTATGACCTAAGAAGTCAATCTGACGAAATGGGATATGTACAAGAAGCTATGGCGGAATTCTCTACATCAAAAGCTGGCGTATTCCAGAAGCACTATGTAGATCTATGCTCAAAAATAAAGTATACAAAGACCCAAGAAGAAGTAATGTCATATAGAGCTAACTATATTATTACTATGGGATGCGACTGGAACCATCAGGGAATTGGAACAAGAATAGTAGCATTAGCATACGACAAAAGAGAGAAATTATTCTTTATACTAGATAAAGCTACTGTTTCAAAAGAGGGCTGGACACAAACAGCTGCAATGGAAAAAATAATAGAATTAAATAGAAAATACTTATTTGATAAAATTTATGTAGATAGAGGATTTGGATACACTCAAATAGAAACATTAAAATCGTTTGCAATGTCTCAGTTCGGAAAACTTCCACTTGGTCATCCAGATTTATTCTTAGCAGAGATTGTAGGTATTGATTTTGGTTCAAAAATAGAAGTAAAAGATCCATACACTGGACAAGACGTCAAAAAAGATATGAAGCCGTTTATGGTATCTATATTAAGCAGGGTAATAGAAAAGGTATCAATAAGATTTGACGAAAATCTTGATAAGCCAATTTTGGACCAATTAAAAGGATATGAAGAAAAAAGAAATGTTAGTGGAAGGCCTACGTATTCGGCAGCATCTGCATCTGTTGGTGATCATGACTTAGATGCCCTAATGCTATCTATGCTTGCATTTAATATTGAATATGACGAGATATTCCAAAATATGAAATCGCAATTAGCAATTGCTATTTTGAGTTCTGAGCAGATATATGGCAAGAATATAAAAAATCTAAACCCAAATGCCAAAATAGGATATGATGGTCTTGAAATAAGAACAAAAAAGAGGCAGAATTACACAGCTAATAGTAGAACAACATTTGGCGGAATGAGTGGAAGAGGTTATAATGACGATCCTGTGTCAAAAACAGAAATACCTCTACATAGCCATTGTGGTTCAGTATTCAATACATTTGGGAATAGAAAAGCAACAAGAAGAGCATCATTTAAATGATTAATATTATTAATACAGCATCAGACGCTATGATAAATCCATCTACTGTAACAAGTGTTGGCATATGCTTCTATGATTACGAAGAAGAAAGCATAAAGGAGCTTTCTTCTGTAGATATAAACATGTGTTCTGTATCTCCATTTTCTCCAGTTATAAAAAAATATTATCTTATATGTAATGATAGTTTTTCTTATGTAAATATAAAAATATTATCAAATATAGACAATGCTAGATATTTTGGAGCAAAAATTATAACCAACGAGATAGAGCCAGTAGTAGCAGACTTCTTGCCATTAACAGAATTTAATACAGCCAAAGTTTTAAATCCTTTAATGAATCATCTGATACCTGTTTATATACTGATATATCCAAAAGTATCAGCAAACATTAATTTAGAGATAAATATAGAAATAGAGGCAGACTAAATTGCAATACGATCAATTTGGGATATCTGATGAGATGGCAGAGGTCACTAACGATGACCTCTTTTTAATTAAAGAAGAATTAATAAGCAATAAAAATTATCTATACGATAAATTAAAAAATATTAAAGTCAAATATAATAAAGCCACAAATCAAGATATACATGAAGCAATAATAGCTTTCTACGGGGAAGAATTTGCAAATAATCTAAATGGATTTATAACATTCGACATATTTGTCGACATGCTGGATGTAATAAAAGTTGCATCAGCAGATAAGGCTGAACAATTGCTTGGTAGATATATTATATGAGCTTCACTGGTAATACGCAAAGCATAGAGAATGAAAAAAGAAAAGCAAAGCTATATACAGAACTATATAACTATGCGGCAGAAGACTTTGTAAACTACGCGGACTTTGCCAAGTGGATGACTGGGCTATACGCATATATAGCAAAGCTAGAGGCAAGAATACTTAATTTAACACTTGTTTTAAAAACACATACTCATAAAATAGCCCCGCATATACATGATATATTGCCACATGTACACATAAGTGCATCGCCAGGACAACCTACAAGCCCAAATATACTTGGCATAAATACATTGCCAAATATTCCAGTAGAAGGATTATTCTCCACACAGCAGCCATTAATAAATTGGCAGGTTTCTGTATTGCCACCAGCACTAATTAATACAAGTGGTGTTATAACAAATCTTGTGAACAAGGTCTCAGTTGGTGCATCTGGTGGATTAGAATCTGGCGAACTTGGAGTTCAAAAAACAAGACTGATCAAGCCGCCAATATTACTGACACCAAGTATACCCACTTATATATCACAAGGAGCTCAAAGTGCCATTGCTTAATAAAGATTCTGTTGGTACAGAAGAAACATTATTTTACGCACAAAAAATTATTGATTTTTTTGGAAAGTCAATAAAAGACTCTGGATGTCTTACTCAAATACCAATAACCATATACGAAGAAGCAGATCATCACCTAGACAAGATAGATGACATAATAGCCGTATTCGAGGAACAGGCTAAGCCAAATCACGGAAGCAAAGACATATACAGAAATGATCCATTGCGAGCTGCGATTAAAAGATCAATAGGTAGTAAATGTCTTGATTGTAGACCAACAATGCCAACAATAAGATTCAATGGACTAAAAGGACAAGTACATAGTGACGCAAAAGATTTCTTACTTAAAATAAAAAATATAAACGGAAGAGGGGATTTTTCTAAGGCCTTACCATCAATAGCGCTAGTATTGTCATCACTATGTATCCCAGATTTAATAAAGCTATTGTCCTTGCTGTTGGCTTCTGTAATAAGAATATCGTTTTCACTAGATATAACAAAATTTAGTTTCTTAAAACTACTTACAGCAATAATCCAAAGATTAATGGCTCATCTATTACAGTTTACAAATATTTCTGTTAATTTCTCATTAACATCAATTATGTGTATTCTTGATGCATTTGTTCAACTTAATAGTTCACTAACGGCAGAAAAGTCATTAGACTATGGGCTATCTATTAATAATGATGGGATATCATTTAACGAAGATGACGATAAAGAAAGAATAAGAAAAATAGAAGATAGGGTAGTTAGTAATAGCGAATTAGATAATAAATCTAATACTACTATATTTATGGGAACTGAAATAAGATCAAAATCTATAAATATTAATAATTTCTCAATAGTAGAAAAAATAAGGAATGGAATAAAGAAATATACTCCAGATGAAATAAATCTATCTGAAATAAAGTCATTAATATCTTCTGTAGAGAACCTAATAAACTCGTCACTAGCAGACATGGAAACAGCCATTGCTGAATTTATGCAAATAGGACAATTTATTCAATGTGAATCGCAAAGATCGACAACAAAAGCATCCGACTCTATTGAATCTGTAATTAAATATATACAACTAATAAACCTAATAAGATCTGTAATAAAAAAGAAAACAGAAATAATTGCTCAAAATCTCGTCTCTTCAAATAATTACAATCAGACAATTAACTCTGTACAATTTTCAAATCAAGATATAGCAAGTGTAGTTGGAGAATCACTTGGGCAGCTAGGCACATATTACAATACAGATCCAGACAATATAGGTATATTACTAAAAGACAATCAGGATATTTCTGATTCACCATTGTCTATCTATAGTTGTAATATAAATGACTTTATAGAAAGATCAAAAATAGATAATATAATAGAAGACGCAAGAACATTTGCAACAAATACAGTTGGCCGAGGAAATGAACCTTCTTATTTCTCTGGAGATTATATAGTTACTTCGTCAGATAACTTCATACCATTCGATATAGATAATGATGATGTTATAAAACAACTAACAGAGATTATAGATTTCTTAAATATAGACAATCCATACAAAGATATATATCCAATCGAATCTAAAGGTAATGGTATTAATTTAGAATCAAATATTACAAATTCTATTGACAATAGCGTAGACTCGATACTTAATAATATCGGAAAAATAAATATATAAGGACAAGACATGAAAGAATTAGTTTATATGACAAATATGGGTAGCAAAAACAAATCCATATCAGACTCGACAATAAAAAAATTTAAGCTATTAAGAAATCCTACATTGTCATTTTTTGGCCCTCAGTCATACGATGCGGTTTCTTCATATTGGCAATCACACGCATATGATCTATATGAATACGGTCGTATTATAGATACAGATTCATTCGCAGCAAGGGCGCTTAATAAGAAATCTGCATTAATGTTTAAGAATGGCTATACGATAGCTTCAGAAAATGAAAAAAATGCAGAGTATGTAGTAAAAAGACTAAATGAAATAGGATATGTAACTGGAAAGCCTTTTGATATATTTCTTAAAGAAACAGCTATGAATCTTATTACTTTCCATAACGCATACATAGTTAAAGTAAGAAAGCTAGATGCATCTACTGGCGCAATGACACAGTATGGCAATGTAATGAAAGAGCCGATAGCTGGACTATTTAATATTCCGCCAGAAACCGTACATGTAAAATGCAATGACAGAGGCAAGGTAGTAAAATACAGAGAATATATTTCTCCAGCTAAATTTATAGAATATAGTCCAGATGAAATAATACATATTTACTTCAATAAAAGAACTGGATTCTTAATGGGTACGCCACCACTAGAACCTGTAAAAGATGATATCCTTGCACTAAGGAGAATAGAAGAATCAATAGAAACATTGATATATAAATCTCTATTTCCAATAGTTCATGTAAAAGTCGGTACTGAGAAAAATCCAGCAAAAAAATTTCCAGACGGAACATCAGAAGTTGATATAGCAACAAGTTACTTAAAAAACATAGAGGATGATGGTGGAATAGTAACAAACGAAAGAGTTGATATGAAGGCGATTGGAGCAGAATCTTTAGCACTTAGAGTTGAAGGATACTTAAATTACTTCAGAGATAGAGTGTTTATAGGATTGGGAATGTCTTCTATAGACTTTGGATTAGGAGATAGCAGCGGTAGAGCTACTGGAGAAGCATTATCTGAGTCAATAAAAGAAAGCGTTATGTCGTACCAGGATACGTTTCAGACATTTATAAGTGAATTTATAATAAAAGTAATATTATATGAATCAGGCAAATATAAGAATTTATATTCAATACCAGAAAAAGATATGGTGTATTTTGAATTTAATGATTTAGACGTTGCTACGAAAATGAAAATTGAATCTCATGAATTAAATAAATTTACCCAAGGATTGCAGTCAGTTAATGAAACTAGGGTTAAATCTGGCCTCAAAAAAATGTCAGAAGAAGAAGTCAAGTCAATGCAAAAGCAGCAGCAGTATGATCCAAATCAAGAAGCGTCTCTTGCAATGCAAAAGCAACAAGCAAAGACAGTAGCTGGCAAAAGCACTTCTGGCTCAAAACAAAAAGCAAAAGGATCATCTAGCTTAACAAAGTCAATAGTTAAACCAAAGAATCAAAACACAAGCGATATGGTTAATGGCATAATAAATATACTTGATTCAAATACGCCAATGTATAGAGGTAGATTATACAATTATATAACAGCAAATATAACAGATACTTGCTCATTGTATAATGAAGATGTTATAGTTTCTGCAGTGACAAATATAATCAACATATATGCAACACATAATAGAGACAATTTAGAAGATAAAATATCAAATGAATTGCTCTATGCAATATTTAATATATAGAGATAATTAAAATTGAAAAACACAGGATATAAAGCAACTATAACGCTGAAAGTAAAAGACGAAGATATCAAAAGAATTAAAAATGACATATCCGACTCTTCTAAATCTGTTAAAAGCATCAGAGTAAAAATAGAAGCTACTCATGCTGGTATTGTAAATGGTAATAAGAAATTTTATCTACCAGTTGGTATGAAAAATGGAACAGATTCTTTTGTTGCCAACTATAAAAAACCAGTTACAATCAATCACGATCCATATGCATCACCACTTGGTAGAGTTGCAGAAGCAACATATGTAAAGTATGGACTTGATTCAACAATAGATAATCTAAGACCAAATGGTAAAATAGATTTAAAATTTATTGACAAAATAAATAAATTTGTTAAAAGTAGTACATATAGAGATTCTGCATATAAAGGACTTGGACACATAGAGCTTGTTGCAGAAATATCAGATGAGGACGGCATTCAAAAGATACTAGACGGTAGATACTTAACAGTATCTATAGGTGGTGGTTCAAATGCAATGTATTGTTCTATATGTGGTGTTGACAACAAGAGACATTCCTGCGATCATTATCCAGGTATTATATATGACGAACAAGAATGCTTTTTTATATCTGGCGATATAATGTATTTTGACCATGTGTCATATGTTAATAGTCCAGCGGATAAAAATACAAACACAGAATTGTTAGACTCAGTAGATTCTAAAATAACAATATTAGATTACGTTATCACAAATAAAGGTAATAAGATGAAATTAAAAGACTTGCTACAAAGCCAGTACGATACCTATGAAAAAATTGCTGACTTTATGCAAAAAACAGGCATAGGTAAATCAGCAAATAAAGATTCTGCAGCTTTAGCAAAAGAATTAGATCATGTGCTTTCAGATGAGAAAATACTACCAATACATGACAAGGCTCATGCGCTAGTAGCCAGAATGATTGTTCAAGATTTAGAAGCAGAGCAAGAAGACAAAGATGCGGCATTGACAGTAATTGACGAAAAACTAGCAGCTTTAATAGGCAAAGAATTCTCAATTGCAGATGAAGTTGAAAAGCTAAAAGAACAAGAAAAAGAAGAGCCTGTTTTAGCAAAAAATAATTTGACATTGTCAGAAGATTCAATTACTGTAATTGTTACAAAAGTTGTTGAAGAATTGCATAAGTCATTTAATGTTTCAGATAGCTACTCAACAGCAAGATTAAAAGCCTTACAAAAGGCGCATCTTGCATTAGAAGATGAAGTTCAGGCATTATCTGGAAAACTTAGAGACAATACAATTATTCAGATATTGACACTAGAAGATAAATTAGATAATACTGAATACAAAGATGAGTTATCAAAGAGATCAATAAACTCTCTAGAAGACAAACTTACAGATTTGGTAAAATCAAAACCAGTTAAGCAAAAAAATCTTGAGCCAAATTCACTTGACAGCCAAGACGGAAAAGGCGATAACACAGATACTTCAGTGCCAGCTAAAACACCAGTGACAGATAATAAAAAAACATCATCTGAAATAATAGATGAATATAAAACGCTAATGAGAACAAAAGGTATTTCAGCAGCAAAAGGTTATATTCAAAAGTTAAGAGATGAAAAACAATTACCAGACAATTTTAATTTAAACGGGGTAAAATAATATGGCTCTAAGCCCATTTGCAATTAATGCAGCTCAACAAACTAAAGAATGGAATGACTGGGGTCATATAACCCCTAACTTTGAATTCTCAGAAGGACAAAGACCAGCTGGCGAATTCCAAGTAGCAAAATACTTAAATAGAATTCGTTACGAAGAATATCAACGCGAACATATCGTTTTATCTCAAGGTAAAGTTATAGCTTTCGATACAGATGGATATTTAGTACCAGCAGGATTAAGAATACAAGCAGCAGCTTACGCAGCAGCATTTAATGGAGCAGGTTCTCCAGCAGCAGGTATTACAGCAGCAGGCGTCTTGACAACTCTAGATAGATACTCGATTGACGATGTGCGCAGAGGTCAAAGAAACTTCGCTGGCACATTAGTAGTAGCAAACGAACCAGTTGTTAAGTCATTCTTTACATTGACAGCACAACCAGCAGTTCAAAATAATGTAATATCAAATGCTATTGGTGTTAATTACTTTAACTTCTATCCACATGCTGGTGGAGATGGTATTAATCCAGCTAACTACACAGTAGCTAACCTAAACATTCAGTCAAGACAAGCATTCTTGAGACATTACCAAATTGAATTGCCATTGGTTGCATCAGTAGCAAACTACGACAATGCACCTTGGACTGGTATTGCTTCATGTATTGGCGCTCCTGGTTCAGTTAAGCCTGGGATGTTTGTTACATATGATGCAGACTCCAACTTTGTTGTTACAGGTTACGACTATGGTTCATACAACGAAGAAGATATTCTTGGACAAGTAATGTCTGTTCGTGGAAGCGGTCCATTCAATTTACTTGAAAAAGTAAGAACAGCACAAAGTGGAACATCTGCTTTGGAAGCTATGCCTGGCACATCTACTGCTGGATTACCAGACACAATTACATATGCTAACGGTTACGGCCTAGTTAGAATTTGCTTAAGCCGCTAATAATATAAACTAAGGAAAATAATTAAAAATGAGAATTCACCAAAATCCTTGGACAAATAAAGAAAATACCAAAGAGATTCAAGACGAAGTAAAAAATGTATATTCAGCATTTGCTACTGGCGGTATTGACGCAGACGGTGTAAAGCTAGAATTGTCCGATGCTATAAACACACCTATGGCACCTATGGCATTTAAACGCGTTATAACTGAAGTTATGCAAGAGGCAATTGAACCAATTCTTGTTGGTACACGTTTGCTTAGCATTATCCGTATGGACGGTTATAGCACACAAATTAACTTCGGAACATTAGGCGCAATTGGTCCAGCAGACCTTGCAATGACTGAGGGTCAAGAATATCCAGAATTTAGTATTCAAAAAGGCGGTGGTACAGCTACTGCTAATATTGGTAAATATGGTCTTGCTATTAAAGTCACAGAAGAGATGGTTAAATATTCTCAATGGGATGTTATAGGATTACATGTTCGCCAAGCTGCTAGAGCTTTAGCAAGAAACAAAGAAAGATTAATCTTTAACATGGTTAATAGCACTGGCGTGGTAGTGTTCGATAACGCTAACCCTTCAACTGCAGAAATAGGCAGAACTACTGGTCGTGATCTAACTGGAGCAGGAAATGGCTCAATGACAGTTGATGACTTCTACGATATGTATGCTAAATGCCTAGAAAGAGGCTTTACTCCAGATGTTGTTTTATGCCATCCATTAGCGTGGGCAGCATTCACAAAAGATCCTAATATGAGATCAATTGTTCTACAAACTGGAAGTGGAAGCTGGTTCAATGGTTTACCACAAAACGTATACCCATCAATGTCTCAAGCATGGATGCAGGCTACTAAGCTAACTGGTAATACAGCCACTAACCCAACTGCGGCAGAACGTGAACCAACACAGCAATCAAAAATTGGATTCCCAGCAATGTTCCCATTCGGCGGACTTACTGTTATTCCAACTGCTTTTGTCCCATTCGATCCGTTGACAAAAACAACCTCTATTATCATGTTAGATTCTTCTGAACTTGGTGCTATGGTTGTTACAGAAGATCCTACAATGGAAGAGTGGAAAGATCCTGCTCGTGATATTATTAAGGTAAAAATGAGAGAAAGATTTGGATTTGTGTTGTTCAACCAAGGACATGCTATTTCTGTAGCAAGAAACGTGTCAATTGAACCTAACGCTCTATCCTTGCCTCCTCAAGCAATGGTTACTAACGTACCTGTAATTGTTCCTAAGCCTTAATTGGATAGCACATATAAGGCCACAATAAGTGGCCTTTATTTAAACGAAAGGAGAATATAGATGATTATTGATGTAAATTTACTAAGATCAACTTTCTATTTTTTAGAAGATCTAACGCTAACTAAGAATAGCGGACCACAGTCAGTTGATATCTCAAGCAAGAATGATGCTTTTATTAGAGCATTGGCACTTGGTATAAAAGCAGGGACTTTAGAATCTAATATAGAACTAGAAGACTTGGCAAAATACGTAAAGGATATTCCAACCAGAGTTGGACTACAAAGAGTTTTGGGACTTATTGAAGATAAGGTAATAGAAGTTGTTGCCGAAGTAATTGTTGATACTATCGAAGATATAGCTGAAGCTGCATCAGATGTAGCAGAAACAGTATCTGACTTCTTTGGAGAAGAAGAAGTTGATATACAAGAATTGCTGTCTGGGACAAATAAACAAGTTTTATCAAAAATAAAAGACGCTACATTAACACCAGAACAAATCAAAGAATTAGAAAATACAGAATCACAAAATAAAAACAGAGCTATTATTTTAGCCGCAATAAAAGAATTATAAAAAATGCCAATGTCAATTAATGTTATTGATATAAAAAACACTTTACATTCTTTAGACGCTCTCCCAATAGAAGAGAGCGTTTTTGTTTTGTTTTCAGAAAAGCCAGATAGTTATTTAATAAATGACTATGTAAGCTTATTTAGAATTGATTCAGAAAGCACATGGCCGTCTGTAGGTGATCCTAATCATACTCAGATTCTTTACTCTAAAGAAAAATTTGGCACAGTAGAATATAAGTATAATATATTGCAAGATGGCAATAATTTTATACTAGAAATAGATCCGATATCCCCACTTTATACAAATTCAAGATATGTTCTTTTTGTAGAGAAAAATTTAACACCAGAATATTATGAACTTACAAAATCAATAAATCTAAGTAATTCATCAATATCTGTAGGCACAGAAAAAAATAGCAATAGTTTAGTAGACGATTCTTCATACTCATTAGTTATAACACAGTCATCTAATTTATCATTAGGTAATCATAATATAGTATTTGATATATATCAGAACAACATATTATTATCTTCTTCAATTACTCTTAATATAAAATCAAATAATAAATATTACCTAAATACAGATACATTTTTAGAATTTAATACAAACTATCCTTTTATAGCAAACGAAAGATTTGATATACAACTAAATGCATCTAGTAGATTATCAACAAATAAAATTCAACATATTGAAACATCAATAGATGCGTCAATAATAAAAACAACTGATGACTCAACAAGAGTGCAATACGAAGACATTCTTGAGTTTTATAAAGATAATGTTTTTATACAAAATCAAGAACCATCCGAATCTACAAAACTAAAAGTAAACATAAAATATGTAAAGCTAAATAAAGCTATTATATCTTTTCCAGTAGATATAAGCTCTTATCAAATAAGTCCGCTTTCATTTGTATGTAGCTTCTCAGAAGCATTTAACAACTACTTGCTTGGCAATATAAATGCTTATACAGAAGATAAAAAGTATATTGTTGAATATAGTCGTGCTTCTGCAAACTCTATATCAATCTTATTAAAGTATGATACGGATAATATTGTACCAATAAATCAAAAATACATTGTTGTAGAGGTATAAATTGAACGAGAACTTATTAATAAAGTTTAATATACTAAACTCAAATAATGAACCAGTCGACATAGAGGACATAAATTTATCACTAATGCTTTCTCCATTCTATTGCACTGAAGGTGAAATTAGTGGTGAGTTTCTACAACAAGAATCAAACTCCTACAATGAGCAGATAAGAGAAGCTATATTTAACGGATCGCTAGAAATAGATACATACCTAGAACTTATAGCTCCTAGTTTTCAATCGAAGCCAGAATTACTCTTTAAAATAAAAAGAGATTATGTTCTGTGTTATGCAATATATGGAATTGGTAACTTAATATATTTAGATTATTTAAAATCGACAAGAAAAGAAAAGTTCTTAGGCGACGTTAAAATAACACTAGAATATGAAAATGATCCTACAGCAATAAGAGATAAATCACAGTCAGCTCTAGACTGTATGAATGCAATTAAATCATTGTTTAATTCATGGTCTGGATCTGACTCAATGATGAATATATTTGTAAAAGGCCAATATAATTCTTCTAGCAAAACATCAGACAGAGAATGGTGGTATAATGCTCCATATGAAAATCCAGTCAGTGTTCCAATAGCTGGTACTAAACTTATAAATAACAGAACAAAGACACTTCAGAAAATAGGATCTTTAAATGCCAGCTATTATGAACAGTTCCAATGAAATAGATGTAAGGCAAGAAGTGTATGATTTTTTTAATGGAAAGGATTTTGGCAATGAAAAATTTAATATATTGCTACATAGACAAATCAGAAAAGACACAGTAAATGCCCCATTTATAAATAAAATAAAATGTACAGCATGCAATTATAATGACGGATCTGTTGGAAAAACAGGATGCCCTAAGTGTGATGGAATAGGGTGCTTATGGGACGAGAGATTAATAACTGGGTATATGTATAGGCCACAACAGATTAGATTATCTGACCAATTATCACGATACTCTAGACTTGGACAAATGGATCAGCCGTCGTTTATATTGATCACTGCATCTAAATACGAAATATCTTTAGGTGATATTCTTTACAGTGTTGATCTAAATAGTAATGGTGGTATAAATATACCAATAGTAAAGACAAATAAATATATCTGCTCTTCATCAATACCAATGAGATTAGATTTTAACAAAGTTGAGTATTACTCAACGATAATATCGGAGATTCATTAATTGTATAACTATAGAGATTTAATAGAAGAGATAGAAAAAAATAAATGCCTGATAGAATCGGGATTATTAGATGCTATTGATATAAAAAATTACATAAAGGTTGACAAGATATTTAATTTAATCTACCATCTTTTAAAATCAAACAATCTTCTTGAAGATAATCAACAAAGATCTGATAATAGTGGTAAGTTTAATAAGATAGTTTTTACACATGAATATCCAACAGAAGTAATGAATGATAATTGTGTTGTAACATTTGAATTAACAAAGAGATGTTGTGCTACATTTAGTGCTAAAACTATGTTTGTAAAAGAAGCAAATACAGTGTATAGACCAATAAGACTTTTTGAAAAAGAAGATCTTCAAAATGGGGGAAATATTATTTATAATATGAGTCCATTTGATAATGAGATAACATTGTATTGCTGGGCTAATAAAGTTGAACACGCACAACAAATTGCAAGTTTAATTGAAAATATTATAATATCCGCTTATTATTATATAAAGCAAAGTGTCGGTATCTTTATTTACGAAGGAAGACATACACCGATACTAAGCAAACACTACGGAGAAAAGGGTATCATAGGGATACCTTTAAAATTTCTTGCAAGAACATATGAATTTAATTGTGTGAAAACCAAAATTTTAGATAAATTGCCACAGTTAATATCAGAAGACATAAAATAAAAAATATTAACTATAAAATAGTTAGGAGATAAATTAATGCCTACATATGTAAATTTACCATCTAATAGAATTGAACTTCTAGATGGAAATCTAATAGTAGATGCACCATTAGAAGGTAATACCGTACTTGTTATTGATACGGCGTATTCTGGTCCAACTGGAAGACAAGTATTGCTAACTGATTCTAATTTGGCAAAGAGAGTCTATGGCGAAGGATCACCTTTGCTACAAAAAGCCAATGAAGCAAAACTTGGCGGTGCAAAAAATATTATCCTTTATCGTATAGGCGGCAAAGCAGCCTCACTTGAGGGTATTTTTGGTCAAGATACTTGTATCAAAACAGTAGATGAAACAACAACAGCTGGTTCAGAGTATTCGATATATATAGGACCACAACCAGGCAATCCTCTGCAGGCTTGCTTAATCGGGTTCCAAGGCTCTAGAATAGTTTACTCTAATGTTCCAGGATCAGAGATTGACCTAGGTAAATTAGTAGTAGAAGGTTTCGACTTTGACACTACAATTACAGTAGGCACACCAACAGCGCCAGTACCATTAGATACAGTATCACCAGCTGCGGCTGTCGTTGAAACAATTCAGCCAGCGACATCAGAGACGAAGATTTTCCTTGAAGGCGCAATAAGTAACTCAGCTGTTGTTTCTTCGGTAACAAAGAATGGCAATCCATTAGTAGTAACTACAGATTATACATTTAATGCAACCACCGGTATCTTGACACTCGTTGTTGCTGCTGACGGAACAGACGACTACGTTGTATCCTATACAAGAAGTGCAACTAAAGCATCTGCAATTCTTGAGTACACCGCAACTGGTGCTACAACATCAATTACACTTCCAACTGTTGGTGTGAATAATGGTGGCGTTATTGGGTATGTTTATAAAAACGGAAGCGCTTTAACTTTAACAACCCAATACACATTTAATGCGGCTACTGGAATTGTAACACTTGTTTCAACTGGGCAGGGTGTTGCTACAGATGTTTACTCTGTGGGATTCGCATACAACACTCCGTCAAACACAGTGTATGTGCCTGGCGAAAACAATGTTAATGCTGGCTGGAAAAAACTTTACGAACTTCTAGATGAAGCTTACTCAAATCTAGAAACAACTCTTGCAACAGAATGTCTTGTTGGTTCAGCAATACTTGACGCTGCAAACATTGCTGATGGATCGGTTGCTGTAAATAGACTTGAATATTTCAGAAAATACGAAGATATAGATGGTCAAATTGTATATGAATGGAGTACAGATAAGATTCATTACAAGGATGGATCGTCAACTACTACAAACATTATGAACGCAGATCTAGATTCCAATGGTCAACCAATTATATCTAAGCGCTACAATGAAGTTAATTTCGTTCATCAATTTGGTGAATTTTTAAATAGCTTGACAGAAAATGATAGATTCGTCTTAGGCTTCATTGGAACTAGTGCTCCTGCATCTTACTCAAATGCTAATATCAATAAATGGGTTGGTGTAATGCCAGAATATGATATAGATGGAACTATTATAGCAAACGGAACAGGATTACTTGGTAATAAGTTCTTGGCTGGTACTATTACAAGAACCCCTGGATTCTATAAAACAGATTCTGGATTCCCAGATGGCATTCCACAACAAGACAGCAATGGCGCTTTCATAGATCTAGGTAAATTTTTATCCGTAGTTGCTGGACTAGTTACTCTACCAGTTTCTCCAATTGCTGGAACAAACGGCCAAGTAATAAATGCTGCTGGATTATACGCTGGATTATCTACAACTATAATTCCAGGAAATTCAACTACAAATGAATTACTTGCACAAAGATTATCACTGCCATTTGAAATTAAGAAACCAAAACTAGATCTATTATCACTAGTTGGATACGTTGTGTTGCAATTAAAGGCTAGAGGCGTTGTTGTAGTCTCTGGCGAGTTGGCTACAAATGCTAATTCAGATTACGACTATATTTCTACATCTATTATTGTTAGAGAATTTGCTAACAGAGTCAGAGATAGACTAGACGTTTACATTGGCAAGGGACTAGATCCAGTTAGATTGACTGCTATGCAAACAGCAGTAGATGGAGTTATTAAAGATCTTGCTGAAGCTGGAGCATTGATAAAAGCTATAGCTCAAGTAGTTCCTACTAGCACATTTGGAATAACAATTCCATACACATTAGTTCCACCATTTGAACTAAGAGACATAAATAATATAATTAAATTATCTAAGGATATTTAAGTAGAAGGACTTCGGTCCTTCTCTTGGAGAAATAAAATATGGCTGATGTACAAACTTTCGCAAGTTTTTCTGGTTCTGATATACATGCCGTTTTCGGTGACTTTGTGTTTGGCGAAATCCAAATGATTTCTTATAAGCAGGATAGAGAAAAAGCCCCAGTATACACTATGGGTTCTGCTGACCTAAGAACTATCGCTAGAGGTAAAAGACTAATAACTGGTGCTTGTGTTTTCGTAATGTTCGACAAAGACGGACTATTAGGCGTAATGAACCAAAGAGACGCTTCTATGCGCCCACATATTAATAAATCAGAAGTAGTGATGGCTGGGAGATCAACTGTTGGATCTAGTCAAATTAATCAAGCAATTCAACAAGGTGGGTCACTTGGTGCGCCTAGTGGTAACACTGGAGCTGGATTTACTGCGTTTAATGAGCAGGTAGAAGCTTTCCATTTGGATCAATTGCTACCATTCGACATTACTGTTGTAGGCGCAAATGAGTATGGCAAAATATCTAGAATGATTATTAAGGGTGTAGAGCTAATGACCGAGGCTGGAGGTATGTCTATAGACGATATGGTTCTAGAAAAACAAGTTGCTTTTATAGCTAGACGCATAGAGCAATGGACTCCTGTTCAAAAAACAACAAATAGAAACATAGCTTAATAAGCTTTAGCGTATAAAATGCCCAGTTTATTCTGGGCATTTTTGTTTAAGGACTCATATAATGAACAAAGAACAAACAAATGGTATCAAGAAAGGAACTGGTGATGGACTTGCTCCATCAATATTAGAAAGTATTGGTGGATCTTCCACGCATGTTGTTATTAACTTCCACTTAATAGCAGCAGATGGAAATGTTTTTGATATACCAGTATATATAGGCAGTATGATAACAATAAGTCATTCCGCTTATAGGTCAAAAGCTTCAGTGTATAATTGTGGTAGCAACTTAATTGATGGATTTGCAATAGGAAATAAATATGTCGCTGGGACTATAATAAAAGGTGTATTTACAGATGATGATTTCAACAGCGTACTAAACACAATAAGAGATGGAATAATTAGCGGATTAGATACTAGCAAAATAACTACCCTTGGCTCACAAAAGACAATATCATCATTAATGAAAGACGATCTTATGTCTTGTGACATAAATATAATTTACACAAATGAATATACTGGGGTATCTAAATATGAGGTTATATACGATGCTACATTTATTAATAGTGGACAAGTTGCATCTATTAACGATATTATTACTGAAACAACAATATCCTATATAGCAAAAGAAATTAAAACAATGGACGATATTTCTACTCCTTCTACTTTTGCATCAAATAAACAACACACAAGAACAGCAACAGATTTACTTTTGGGGAAATAATGTATAATCAATACTACTCATCTGCAGATGTTACGCTATACTTGTCAAAAAATGATAATATGATATTAATAGATAAACTTAATGGAGTAATGTTATCAGAAGAGTTATCATCTATGCCAGTATATGGTCTTGGAGATAGTTATTTTGGTTTTACAACAAGAGGCAATTACATAATAAATGGATTAATAGACATAAACTTTATACATGCATCTTATTTAGTAAATGCAATAAAATCACTAGACTCAACTCCAAGCGCATCAAAAGACAACGCGGTAAAACAATTAAGTGATATAAATTCAGTTGCTATACTATCAGTAGAAGAATTAAATGCACTTAAAATATTAGCAAAGTCGGAAAAACTCCAATTCTCTACTCAAAATAATTCTTTTGGACAATCATCTGTATCATCAGATGGCATAGCGTATCTTAAGTCTGGATTTGATATAATTATATCTTTTAATAGCTCAACAAATCTAAGACAAGACTCTCTTGCGTCAGAGATTAGAATAAAAAATTGTAGAATAATAAGTTCTGACATCACAACATCGGTAAACGATGATTCACAAATAGTAAGACGATACAGATTTATAGGTCAAAAAATACATGAACAATCAATATGAAAATGAAGAAGAACAATTAGATAATAATGAAGTTGCAGAAGAAGCAACAGATATATCTGAACTTGCAAAAGAATTAGAAGTATACGAAGAGGCACCAGATGAACCATTGCTTGAGGCATGGAAATCAACATATGGTAAGTTTTTTGTTTCATCAATTCTTGGTGACGAAACCATATTTATATGGAGAACAATAAATAGATCAGAATACAAACAGTTGGCAAACTCTGGAGTTATGAAAAACCAAAACTCATACGAAGAAGCAGTTGTTAGAAAATGTGTACTTTGGCCAATAGTTACACAAGAAGGAATGTCTATGTCTGACGCTGGTGTTGTCCCAACATTATGTAAGCAGATATTATTTAAATCAGGCTTTGTTTCTGATAATTTGGCGCTAAGTTTAATAAAGGTAATTTAATGAATAATATTTTCAACTCTGGACATAACGGTATAGCAATACAGTTAAAAGGAATAGAAGTAACTATAAATGGCAATATATATAAAGATCCTATATGTATAGCAAGACTTCTGTCCATGAAAGAAATAGAAAGGCTGGACAAGTTTAATACTACCACTCCAGAGTCGAGAATATTTCTAGATGAAGAAATTGTATCAAATGTATTTGAGTCATTTCTTGGTATATCTGATTTAGTAAATTGGCAAGAGATGGAAGCTGGAATTGTCACAACAATTGCCAACGCCGTAAAATTAAAAAGCATAGAAATGATATCTGACCCAGAAAGATTCTTGGCAGAGTATGAATCTACAATAAACGTCTACAATTCTATACAAGCAATTGTAGCAAGATTTATGGCAACACCATTTAGTGAAGTAGAAAATTTACCAATAAATGAACTATTAAGAAGATACGCAATATGCATTGCAACATACCCAGAAGAAGTTAAAAGACCAGGAGCAGAATAAGTATGGCTAGATATATAGATTCTTCATCTAGAACATACGATGAATACGAAAGACAAAGAACCGAGAGTCAATCTGACGCTATATTGGATATAGGTGTTGGAATAGGTTCGGTATATGGTGCTTCTAAATTCATTGAATCTGATGTTGGTCAAAATATATCAAAAAGATTATTCAAACTTAATACTGTAAATACATACTTTGCAGATAGAAATTCAACATATACCGACTGGAAAATAAAAAATAGAATAACTCTTGGGGATATAGTCTTAGATACCTCTAAGGTGCTAGAAGAAATATCTCCACTTAAGATATTAAGAACATTCCACGTCTCTAGCTTTATATCACCATATACGATACCAAAAGCAAATTTAGCAGAAATTAGTATAACCAAAGACCAAATGCTTATTGACGAAATATACATAAGGTCTCTTATTAAAAAAGTAAATCCAAATGCTTCTGCGTCTCTTATTAACGAACTATTTAATGAAGGAGCTATATTTAGAGAAGGTAAACTCTTAACACAAAAAGGAGATGAGGTACTAGCAAATGCTAGATTAGTAAAACTAAATCCATCTCCAGAAGCAAACCTTGGATCAACTGAACATCCATTCATAAATAGAGTTTATCAAAAATTTAGAAATCTCATAGGAGATAGAGACGACTCTGGCTTTTATAAAAATATAAAATCACCAAAGGGTGGATATGGAATAATAGCTGGAAGATCAGAAGCTTCAATGGCACTAGACTGGGCTAGGGCGTATGGAAGACTTGCTATAGAGCCAGGCTTTAAATTATTCGATAGACCAATGGATGTATTGGCAGAGATAATAGACAAAACAGAGCTTGATAAAAGAATAAATATTCCTCATAACCTAAGAGAAAAATTATATTTAGGTGCTGGCGCAGGAGGTGACTATACGCAGTCAGTTCCTGGAATGTTTAAGTCTATGGCAAAAAATATCACAAGACTTACGATAGGTGGCGCACTAGCGTACAATGTTGCCAATGAAGCACTTGAACTATTGCCAGAAGATTCTCCTTATTCTAAGGGCGTTACGGAAGGATTAGCTACAACATATGTAAGTGCTAGACTAGGCATAGCCGAATTATGGTCAGATAACTTTCAGGACTACAAAACAAAACAAGAGGAATTAGCTCCTGGTTCCACAAGCCTTGCAACACTGGTTGGCTTTCCATTGGCTGGTGCACTTCTAGGCGCAAACATAGGTTATTTCCAAAGAGTTGCAGACGCAACAGTAAATAATGTCGCAGCAGCAGATACTCGCGCGCTAAGAGAAAGTACAAGCAATATAGTAAATAACCTTAGTGGACAAAAAATAAATCCAAGACTAAATAGAGTTGGTAAGTATTCTGCTATAGGTGCAATGTTAGCAACTATTCCAATTATTCCATTTTTACCAGGAGCATTAATAGGTGAGTCATCTGAAAATCTAGAAGCAATATATTCTGGAGAAGAGGATGTTGCAATAAGATCAACTAGGTTCTGGGGTTCTGGTGGCGGCCCGATGGAAGGCGGCAAAATAAAATATTATACCAAGTCCTGGTATCGTCAATTAATGAATAATTCTGAGACCGCTGGAATATATGGTGACGACGACACAAGAGACGAGCTAAATCCCGTATTAAATCCATTTGATTATCTTAGAAATCCATACAGGCTAGAAGAAAGAAATCAAGACAAATCTCCATACGCAGTATGGGGTATGGAGGTTTCTTATGGTGGTGCATTTGGTAAATTATTTCAGGGAACAGTAGGTGCATTAATTAAACCAGATGTTGTAAATAAAAGACTAGAAGATTATGCCGACAAAGAGTCAGATGGCACTTTTACAATAAAAACACAAGTGTCGGAATCTGAAGCCTCTTTAGTAGAAGAAGGTCTAATGCTTGCACCAGAAAGCGCATCTCTTAATGTAGAAAAAGAACTTCTCCACACATCATATTCGGCACTAACAGACTTTGCTGGCCTAAAGGGATGGATAACATCTTTAGCATCAGAAGCTGTTCATTCAGGAGTAGGAGATCCAGGGCTACAACTTGATAGATCTGGAGCAATGCTAAACTCAGCAAGATCTATCCAAGAATCAAATCTGGGTGGTATGGGACCTCTAGGTGAGTCGCTGCGTAGATTTATCCCAACAAACTCAGGATCAATACTTGATAGAGCAAATCCATTAAGAAATCAAACACCAGAATGGTTGCCACACGATGTTAGTAATTACTGGATAGATTTTTCTACTGGAGATCCATTCCAGAAAGTTGAAAAAGGGTATTTTAGACTTCCAGGAGAAGGTTATGCTTTACAGAATAAAGAGCTTGAGGGAGTTGATCCAAATGATTATCCATTCATCCATAGATACAAGATACTTTCAGATGTTGCTATGGGTAGTGATGAATACTATCATTATAAAGATATAATAGAAGCAAGAGCTTCAAATAATCAACTTACAGATTATGAACTAGATTTGTTTAATAAGATTAATTATCAAACAAGTAAAAGATCAGTAAAGAAAGAATTTTATTCAAATGAGAATGACGGTCTAGTTTCAAGATACTGGAAATCAATTACATCTGCATCTGAATTACCAACAGAGTCCTTAACATTTCTAAGACCATCAGCTAAACTTATACATAAAAGAACGGCACTAGAAGACTATTACGCTACACAAGTAGACGGCACAGACACTGGGATGTGGACTAAGCCATACGAGCATTTTATAAAACCTGCAATAAACAAGTCGTTACAATCAGAAGAGATGCCAGAAGAAACACAGGACAAAAGAGCTGTAAATGAATATTTTGATAAATTAGAATATATAAAACAAAGAAGGCTATACAAGAAATCAATAGAAGATGGTGATGGTCAATCTTATTTATATAAAAATAAATATCAAAAAACACTAACTGGAGCACTAGCATCTGGACTAGATGAAAATATGGAAATTACTAGAGCCTATATTGCACTACCAGATCAGGAGAAGGCTTATTTTGCAGAATTCTCTAGCGCCACATCAGAGAGCGATAGAACAAATATTATAAAAGCAGAATCTGCACCTATAGCCGAGTTGTATAGTAAGATATGGAAAAGAAGGGATGCAATAGTTGAGAACTATCAAGATCCAACTTCTCAAGCGGAAGCAATAAATTCAATAGTAGAAAAAGAATCAAGTGAACTTGCAAGATCAAATCCATTGATGTATGCGCAATACAGATCATCAAAAGATCAAGAGCATTCTTCATTTGCAGAATTTGTTGCGGACAAAGAAGCTGAAGCATACATATCTAAAACAACTGGAATGCCATCAGAAGGTTTTGCTGGATGGGATCCAAGAATAGACATAAAAGATATAAAGCTAAGAACTTTAATGATAGGCAAAGAGGATGTTAGGTCGTTTGGCTTCTGGGAAGGCGATGAAGAAAGATTAAAGAGATTAGTTGTACTAAATGATGAGAATCAAGTGTCGGGCCAGATAGATGAAATAAAAGCTGGAATAAGAGAAGAAAAATCAAGAATAGCTATGATCAAAAATGATTTATACAAAAGAGGAATATCTGTAGATAGTGTAGATTTCTTTACAAGTAAAACAGACGATATAAATTTACAAATAGGAGCATAATATATGTTTTGGAAAGCAGCAGGAACGCTAACAGGGGCAGCTGTTGGTGCCTATACACAAGATCCACTAGATAACCCATTCGCTGGTATTATAGGCGCAGGAATAGGCGCTGCTGCGGCGTACAGCATGGTTTATCATAATCCAATAAAGCCATTAAGCTTAAAGCAGTATTCGTTTAAGTACGACAAAGATAATTTGTCAGTAAATAGCAGAAGTGCCCATGAACTAGATAAGGCCCAAAGAAGAATTGGCGTATTTAAATCTAGAAAAAATAAAATTAAATCACTAGAGGCTGCAATTCTAGAAGAGTTAAAAAAACAAATTCCAGATAGCAAAAAAATAAAAAGAATTACTGACATAATGTACAAACTTTCCTCGAAGAATACTAGATTTGAAAACAATCTAAAAACCATACTATCTTCAAAAAATATAGCTATGAGTAATACCTTAACAAGCGAAACAGCAAAATTCGTAAACAGTGCGTATGATGCAATGCTATCTAATACAACACTGAAGTCTATATCTGCAACTAATGAAATAAAAAATATACAAACAATATTTACAAAAATAACTGGAGATATGGTAGATACTTCCGCAGTAGAATTAGTAAAAAGACATTTCATGGCAATAGGTGCAAATGAAGATGATGCACATAGAAAAGCAAGAAATATACAATATGCATTAAATGGTTTAGATTTTTCTATGTCGAATACTGATTTGTCATTAAATCATGGTGGCAAAACATATAATTTCCCACTAACTGGACATACAGCTGGTGATACTAGATTCACTAAAATAAACGAAACATTCTATTTAGCCAAAGGATTTAATCCATTTGGAAGATTAGCGGAACAAGGTTCGTTATTTGAGCATGCTGAATTAAATCAATTATATGACAAGGACCCAAAGAAAGCATTGCAGCTAAGAATGGATACAGAAGAGATATTTGGATTCCTGAAAGACGGAAACTCTACAAAAGAAATGCTTGATAAAGCAGACACCTTTATAAGACAAAATATGGAATATATGGCATCTGAGGCACATCTTGGAACAGCAAATATCACAGACATAGTTGCAATGACTAATAGTGATTTTTCAAGAAAAGCTGTTGTGACTTCGGCTGGCACAATAGGATTCTCACATGCATTGGCAAAGGATAGTCGTGGTGGCGAATTCTATTTCAAGGAGATAGAAAATATTGGTAAATTAAATTCAGCTGGACAACCAACAAGATCAGAATATTCAGCATTTATGTCATATATGCAATCTACATTTAATTATGATCCACTAGAAGGTCAATCAGTTAATACTCTAGGTAGATATACAACATTAGATAAGAATTTTAAAATACTTGAAAATGACTCCTTCTTTCCTACTGGAGAAAGAGGATACGGAACACAATCCATTAGACCATACATAGATGGTAGCGGTCAGAAAATTTTAAATAGACTTGATATTGATGCTGCACTTGCAACAAAAATAGCCGAATTCAACGGAACATTGTCAACAGATGATGGTGCTGGGATAATTTTCAGAAAAGGCGCAGCAAAACTTGCAGAGTCACAATATCAGATATTTGAAATACCAAGAAGCGAAACTGGTGATTTCGTAGTTGGCAATAGTATAGAAAAATACATGGGTGATAAAAGCTTAACAAATATATCAAAAGACGAAATCCTTGGATACGATAAAAATGGCCAAGCTCTCAAAATAGGAAATGTATTCTCATACGGAGATATAGATAATCTAGAGATATCTGGCGATGTAATGAAAGTAAGAGTAAAGTCAACATTTAAGCCTGGGTTTGAAGATGACTGGGTAAAGCTATTTTCGACATCATCAAAGGCTGGATATTCAATGCCAGAAATAAAAGCAGAATATAGGGTAAAGCAAATGATCATAGAGGACATGCTAAACAAAGGACGTTTTGATAAGGCGAAAATAGCAGTAGACACAGGATTGCTTATTGATGAAATTGACGACGCACTATCTGGTGGTGCATTTAAGAATGCGGATAAAATAGACAAAATAATGCAAGCAACTGGTTTAGATGATATAGATATTGTAACTGCAGAAAAAGAAACAGGAGGTAATTTACTAAATGATCTATACACAAATCAAAATAATCCTCTAGCTGCAATTCACGGAAATGGATATGAAATAAAAAAAATAATAACTGATGCAAATATATCTGAATCCCATTTTAATGATCCAATATTTCAGAAAAATCTATTAGGATTAGACTCAACAGATGAGCTGGAAAGATTAAGATCTGGCCTATTTTTCTTAGCACAAACAGACTATAAGGGCAACTCAGATATACTAGAGACATTAAAATATAATGCTAGCCAACAAAATAATATAAATGCATTAAATCAACTAGATGCACTTGCAGCAAATGGAGGCAGAGCATTTCATACAGATACGCAAAAGGCTTATAGCGTACTTGATAAAATAATAGGTGCTGTAATAAAATCTCCGTCATCACTACTAATAAGACAAACTAAAGCATCTGTTGATCTTGGTATAGGTCTACATGGTATAGGTAATACTGGTTCTATGTCATGGATTGAACAAACACAATTGCTTTCAAGTGGTCTATCAAGAAAATTAATAGATAGTATTACAACAGCAAATAGTGATGCGCTATATGAATTGGAGCTACTAAGATCAACAAACAAGCGTGGAGTAGTGCTTTCCGATGTAGAGAAAAAAGCAAACGCATCAAAAATAAATAATCTATTCTCATTAAGACCAGAACTCAGAGAGGAGACTTTGAAATCCATATATGGCGATTTTGAAGGATTTGCTTTGCACTCATTAACTCTACCAGATGGATATGCTGGAGAAATAAAAAGTATACCTATATCCGCATATTCAACAAATAGAACTAATATATTTTCAACTGAAGACAACGATATACTTTCAGCACTAGAAAAAGAAAGAAAATCATTAATAAATATGGATATAGAATATGCAACGCAGTCTGACGAAAATATAAAAAAGTTAATTGGTGAAAAGTATAAAGAAAGACTAGCTCAGTTTGAATCATCAATGACCTCACTAGCCAAAGGTGAAGGAAATATTGCAAAAGAAGCTGCAAAAAGAAATATGCCAGGCTCCACTATAATGAGAGCAAGATCAATACTTCCAGAACCACAAAGTGGCGTAGCAACTAATTTAGTAAATTCTTCAACTGTATTTGTAAATTCAAATACTGCATATGATCTTGTGCAAAAAGCAGGAATAGATACCAGCAGAATTTCAATAGTAGATAATGGAATAGTCATGATAAAAAGCATTGATGATCCAAACAAGTTGGTAAGATTTAATACTCTTGTAACAAGGGAGCCAGCACAAGGTGCTTATTCTACTATTATAGGAGATTTGGCAATAGATAATAAATTGCAGGATAATGATGTTGGCATACATAGAAATCTTGGAGGATATTTTAAGAAAGGGATGTTTCTTGACTTTGACTATGACATCCTCAAGGTTGCCTCAGCTCATTTTGACGAGAAGAGTCATGCAGAAGCAATAGAAAATTTAAAACTAAGACAACTGAGAGAATTTAGCTATGTTAGCGCAATGATGAGTCAACTTTCTGCAAAAGAAAGAAAGGCTACAAAAACAATGCATGGGTCATTTGAAAATATATACGACTATAATCAACATCAAATGTATTCTGGCATGAAAGGCAGACAAAGGAAATTTCTTGCCTCTCATGCTACTGATCTTGCTATGAATATGACAAATGCGCTAAATGCCAATTTAAAAAATATGCCTGGAACACAAGATGAAATAGCGCAGAGATCATTAAGAGGAAGAGTTCTAATACATAACATATCTGAATCATTGATTAAGTCAGCGCATAGATCTACAAGTGATTTGGCAAAGAATGGTGCTATATCTGAAATAGAATTATTAAAGTCGGCATATAGCAAACTAGCAAAAGGGGATGCATCTACATTTGCAGAAGATTTTAATAGGTCATTAGACTCATTGTTTAATATAGATAAAAGCTCACAAGAGTACATAGACCTTATTAAGCCAGCTATAGATGATGTGGTTTCCTCTACGGTGAATACTGCAGGAGAAATGGAGAGCAACAAAGGAAGAATATCTGACTTTAGAGGGACTAGAACAATGAGTGATTTATTAGACAATCTTGGCAAGTTTGCAGAAAGCGGAATGGTGCCAGCAGAAGAAATACAAGATGCACCAATAACAACAAAAGCAACTATGCGCACTGGAAAAGAAATATATAATAATATAAAGAAAAATATATATGCAAATAGAAAACCAATAGGTGCAGGTATTGCTGGATTAGCGGCAACGGCTATGGTTGTTGGGGCAGAAAGTCCAGAGATGACAAAAGAGACTTTGCCATACAAAACAAGTGATGATACACTTCCACCGATGCAATCAGAAAATGCTCAAACGTATAAGAAAAAAGAATTTAGAAATTCAACAAATATTAAAGCAAGACATTACGAGAATGGTGCTTCTTCTTCAAGAATAAGAAGAGACACTTTTGGTCAAAACAACAATGGACGAACAAATATAACAGTGAGAGATAATAGGCAAAATGACTATTGATAAAATTGAGGATTCGGAATTATTTATTCTTAATGATGTAATACTAAGAATAAATCCAACAGACATTCAGGTATTTGATCAAAGATACACAGACTCTTATAGTGCAATAAGATACAACTCTACGTACTCAGTATCATCTACATCATCATTGGCTACATATGTGGTTACGCATGTATTTGACATAGATAACGAAATAGACACAAATGACCTTATAAAAATATGCTCACAACTATCAAAATACCCATTTGTGTTTATTAAATCACAAAGGTTGGATCAGTTCGTTCCAAATATTAATAAATCTATAAATGCATACTCAATGTATGCAGTAAAGGAGTGGTCATTAAAGCATAGTTATCAGGCAAAAAATGCAGTATTTTTGACAATCGAATTAATATATTTTAATCACACTCCTTATGTAAAAGACTATAGTTTTCTAGCAT
>JACCDG011324715.1_pt1 | contig 35486 bp, 34 predicted proteins | sample 7442471 | NCBI WGS metagenome assembly JACCDG01 (sample SAMN15323444, study PRJNA562643) | freshwater metagenome | isolation source: river surface water | place: USA:Blue River Watershed | collected 2017-08-17 | reverse complement strand
ACGACCAAAATGGCGCCGTCCATCTGTGCGGCACCCGTGATCATGTTCTTTACGTAATCCGCGTGTCCCGGGCAGTCGACGTGGGCGTAATGGCGCTTTTCGCTCTCATACTCCACGTGGCAAGTTGCAATCGTAATCCCGCGCTCCTTCTCCTCCGGAGCAGCGTCGATCTGCGAATAGCTACGAGCCTCTGCCCGACCCGACTTAGCCAAAACTGTCGTAATCGCAGAGGTTAATGTCGTCTTACCATGATCCACATGGCCAATGGTTCCCACGTTCACATGGGGCTTGTTACGTTCAAATTTTGCCTTCGACATCTATTTTCCTCCTGCATTTTTCGCAACGATTTCGTTAGCGATATTGGTCGGCACTGGTTCGTAGTGGGCAAATTCCATGGTGTATGTCGCTCGTCCCTGAGACAAAGAGCGCAATTGTGTAGCATAGCCAAACATCTCTGCCAAGGGGACTTGGGCTTGGATGATCTGGAATCCTGCGCGCGGGTCCATCTGCATGATCTTGCCTCGTCGAGAGTTCAAGTCACCAATGATGTCCCCCATGTAATTCTCAGGCACTTCAACCTCTGTCTTCATGATGGGCTCCAAGATGATTGCACCTGCTTTTTTGCAGCCATCTTTGAACGCCATGGAGGCAGCGATTTTAAAGGCAATCTCACTAGAGTCAACGTCGTGGTAGGAACCATCAAAAATACCTACCTTGACATCCACTACCTGGTAGCCAGCCTGGATACCGCTATCCAAAGCTTCTTTGATTCCCTTATCCACAGCGGGGATAAACTCGCGAGGTACGGTTCCGCCTACGATGTTGTTTTCAAAGACATATCCACCGCCGGGTGGGAGGGGCTCGATAGTGAGCCAAACGTGACCATACTGTCCACGACCACCAGTCTGTTTAATGTACTTGCCTTCTTGCTCGACTTTCTTGGTGATGGTTTCTTTGTAGGCAACTTGAGGTTTGCCGACGTTGGCTTCTACTTTGAACTCTCGCAAGAGACGGTCGACGATGATTTCCAGGTGGAGTTCGCCCATCCCAGAAATAATAGTCTGGTTGGTCTCTTCGTCCACGGCCAGCCTGAAAGAAGGATCTTCCACGGCAAGTTTCTGCAGGGAAAGAGATAGCTTTTCCTGGTCGGCCTTAGACTTGGGTTCAATCGCGATAGAAATCACAGGCTCAGGGAAATGCATCGATTCTAGAGAAATCGGGTGTGCTTCATCACAAAGGGTATCGCCAGTACGAGTGAACTTAAGGCCCACTGCAGCCGCAATATCACCTGTTTTCACGGACTTGATTTCGCTTTGTTTGTTCGCGTGCATTTGAAGCAAGCGGCCAATGCGCTCTTTTTTGTCCTGTCGACTATTGAGGACATAAGATCCCGAGTTGAGCTGGCCGGAGTAGACCCGGAAAAAAGTGAGCTGACCAACGTAGGGGTCAGTCAGGATCTTAAAGGCGAGAGCACTGAATGGCTCCGCACCATCTGGCTTACGCTCAAGCTTCTCCTCTGTGTTGGCGGGGTTCACGCCCTGAACAGGAGGTTTGTCCAAAGGGTTCGGCAAATAGTCCAACACGGCATCTAGCAGAGGCTGAACGCCTTTGTTCTTAAAAGCAGAGCCTGCAAAGCACGGGTGGATCTTTGAAGCAAGAACGGCTTTGCGAGCCGCTGATTTAATTTCCGCGATGGAAAGCGCTTCGCCATTCAAATACTTTTCTAGTGTCGCTTCGTCCTGTTCTGCGACAGCATCGATGAGCTTTTCACGCAGTTCGGCGATTTTATCTTTGAGATCCGCAGGGATTTCCGCTTCACGGAAATCATCGCCTTTGCCTGGGAGATCCCAGATCATGGCTTTTTCGGTGATAATATCCACAACCCCTACGAACTGGTCCTCTGCCCCAATGGGGTAGTTGAACATGATGGGGTTTCCATTAAGTTTCTCTTTGATGGAGTCGACGGCTTTTTCGTAGTTCGCGCCGACGCGGTCCATCTTATTGATGAAAGTAATACGCGGGACTGTGTAGCGATTGGCTTGGCGCCAGACGGTTTCCGACTGAGGTTGTACTCCGGCTACTGCGTCAAACAAAACGCAGGCACCATCGAGAACGCGCAAAGAACGTTCCACTTCAATCGTGAAGTCCACGTGCCCTGGGGTATCGATGATATTGATGCGGTGGTCTTTCCAAAAACAGTGAGTCGCAGCGGAGGTGATTGTAATCCCGCGCTCTTGCTCCTGGACCATGTAATCCATGGTGGCTGCACCATCATGCACTTCACCGATTTTGTGAGAAACACCGGTGTAATAGAGAATGCGCTCAGTGCAGGTGGTCTTACCAGCATCGATGTGGGCGCAAATGCCAATGTTTCGAAGTTTCTTGAGGTCTGTAATATTCGGTTCAGCCATTTTGAGTTACCAGCGGTAGTGAGCAAACGCTTTGTTTGCCTCTGCCATGCGATGTACGTCTTCGCGCTTTTTGACAGCTTCGCCACGATTCTCGGCGGCCTCAAAAAGCTCAGCTGCTAGTTTCTCCACCATGGACTGTCCGCGGCGATTCTGAGCGAAGGAAGTAATCCAGCGAAGCCCTAAAGAGTTTCGTCGTTCGGGGCGAACCTCTACGGGGACCTGGTATGTGGAGCCCCCAACGCGTCGGCTTTTTACTTCAATTGCCGGACGCACATTAGAGAGGGCTTTCTTGAAAACCTTCATCGGATCATCTTTCGTTTTTTGGTGGATGATCTCGAGTGCACCGTAAACGATCTTTTCAGCGGTGCTTTTTTTGCCGTCGCTCATCACGGTGTTGATGAATTTCGTGACGATCTTTTCGTTGTACTTCGAATCAGGAACAACTTCCCGATGGCCTGCTGAATTTCCTCTTCTTGGCATGTCTATTTCCCTGCTTTGGCGCCGTATTTAGAGCGGCTCTGTTTGCGTTTTTCTACGCCCGTAGTGTCGAGAGACCCTCGTACGATGTGGTACCGAACACCCGGAAGATCTTTCACACGACCGCCGCGCACCAAAACAACCGAGTGCTCCTGAAGGTTGTGTCCTTCTCCTGGGATATAAGAAGTGATTTCATACCCGTTAGTAAGGCGAACACGCGCTACTTTGCGGAGAGCGGAGTTCGGTTTCTTAGGAGTGGTCGTATACACACGGACACAAACACCACGCCGCTGGGGGCAAGCGGTGAGCGCCGGAGATTTAGTCTTGGTTCGGACCTTTGCACGGCCCTGACGTACGAGCTGATTAATTGTCGGCATTATCGGCCTATCTCAAACAGTAAAAACTCCAGTGGTGCTACGGCACCGCTGAAGCAGAGGGACCTCCCCCTATGTTTAATAAACTAAGGACTGGTAACAAAAGGCATTTTTGAAGTCAAAGACTTTTTGTTCCGTTTGCTGCGCTGAATCGGCCTCAAGACCCTTTGTGGCAAGGGCTCTTCAGGTGCCTTACCGCAAAGTTGAAAAGAGACCTCAGCATGTTAGTGTCCTCTTCCTATGTCACAGCAAACTCGAGTGCGCTTTGCACCCTCTCCCACGGGCTTCCTTCATATAGGAGGCGCGCGGACAGCTTTGTTTAACTGGCTTTTTGCCAAAGCGACAGGGGGAAAGTTCCTCCTTCGTATAGAAGACACGGATACTGAACGATCAGAACCTCGTTTTACGGAGGATATTTTGGGTTCGCTGAAGTGGTTGGGGCTAGAGTGGGACGAAGATCTCGTGCACCAAAGCGCCCGTTTTGACCACTATCGCGCGACCGCTCGAACCCTTGTGGATAAGGGGCTGGCCTATCATTGCGAATGCACCCCGGCGGAATTGGACGCCATTCGGGCGCAATGCCAAAAGGATAAAAAGCCCTTTCGGTATCCGGGCATTTGTAGAGACAAAAAAGTCACTTCAGCCGGATCCGTTGTGCGGATTCGGGTTCCGCAGAATGGGGAGACTTCCTTCAAGGATGTCATTCGCGGACCTATAACCGTTAGGCATACTGAAATTGACGATTGGGTGATTTTGCGCGGGAATGGAAGCCCAACCTATAATTTTTGTGTGGTTTTGGACGATCACGACATGGGTATTACCCACGTGCTACGGGGCGAAGACCATATCAATAACACCCCAAAGCAGATCCTTCTCTATCAGACGCTGGGCTATGAAGTGCCTAAGTTCGCGCATTTGCCCATGATTTTGGGGTCAGACCGGTCGAAGCTCAGCAAGCGCCACGGCGCCGCTTCGACCCTCGAGTACCGAGGCATGGGGTTCTTGCCCATCGCTTTGATCAACTTTTTGGTCCGTTTGGGCTGGAGTCATGGAGATCAGGAGATTTTCACGATAGAAGAGCTAAAAAAGCACTTCTCTATAGAGCACATTGGCAAAGCCAATGCAGTCTTTAGTCTGGAAAAGCTGACTTGGATGGGTGGTAAGATGATGGAAATCACGCCGGCCCCCCAGTTGTACGACTACCTATATAAATACTTTGCGGAGTCTCTGGGGTTTTTGGAAGGCCTGCCCAGGAATACCGTGGAAAAAGGAATTTGTATTATCCAGAGCAAAGTGAAGAACGTGCTCGATCTGATTGAGCAGCTGAACTGTTTGTTCGGCCCCGACCCGGCTTTTGATAAAACGGCGCTGAAAGCAGGGGAAGAGGCCAATGTGAAAGATCTGCTCACGGCAGCTCTAAAGTGCCTGGAAGCTTCAAGCTTTGAAAAGGAAGATCTCGAGGCGCGCCTGCGGGAACTTGCGACAGAAAAAGCCATCAAGCTTACCCCCGTAGCCCAAGCTGTTCGCTTTGGGGTAACAGGAGGCAAAGTGAGTCCAGGTCTGTTCGAAATGCTGGTCCTGCAGGGGAAAGAACGTGTCTTACGTCGTGTAAAAGCCGCGATTTTGGCATTGGGATAAAGGGCTTGCGGTGACTCTCAAACCATTAATTTTGCGCGACGAAATCCATGGGGATATTGCTCTCGAACCCGTCGTTCGCGCGGTAGTCGATCACCCCAGTTTTCAGAGATTGCGCTACATCAAACAGCTGGGGCTCGCGGAGTATGTTTTTCCGTGCGCGACGCACACGCGGTTTCAACACTCCATAGGAGCCGCCTATTTGGCGCGCCAGTACTTTGAGAGCCTCGTTGAGACGTGGCCAGAATGGGATTTTGCGTTTGATGGAAAAGTGGGGGACACCGAGTTTTTGGCTGAGAAAACTCAGAAGTGCGTTGCCGCTGTCGCACAACACCCAGCCTCTCGAGCTTTTTGGGCACAAGTCACCGCGCTTGCGGGTTTGTTGCATGACGTGGGTCATGGGCCGTGGAGCCACACATTTGAGTACTTGGATTTGCCTCAAGACTTTGAAGGACCCGTTTCGCGGCTCAGTGGAGGCGTACGTCGCTATTTTGACCACCTCAAAGCAAGTTCCCAGCGCATTCATCATGAAGATGTGTCGGTTCTCTACGCGCATAAGATCCTGACGGACACCTCCGCAACTTCCCTGTTTTTGGCGGTCGCGCTTTTGGTGAATAAACGGATGCTTTCGGAGTTGCGGCCAGAATTCCAAACCGAGCTTGAAGCAGATTTGAAAGCCGGAGGTATCGTGGGCGGCATGTCGATGTTGCGACTGCTGGCGCCGATTATTTCAGGCCCGTTTGACGTCGATAGAGCTGACTATATCCAGCGAGATGGCCGAAACTGTGGGGTACAGCTCGGGGGGATCGAGTGGCGTCGAATTGTCCGCATGGTGATGCCCTGTTTAGCAAAGCATGAAAATCAGCGGGGAGAGCCAACCGATGTAGTGCTGGTCTCAAACCTTAAGAACCAGCATGTTTTGGATGATTTTATTTTCAGTCTTTTTCAGATGTATGCACAAGTTTACCTGCACCCGAAAACCGTTGCGTTTGAAGATCAAGTGCGCAGGGCCCTCGATGAGCGAGTACCTAAGACAGGGAAACCCACAATTGATTTCGTACTGCACGAGGCTCTGAGCGATGAAGCGTTTCGGTTGTGGATGGAGCGAGAGTTTGGGGCGCTGGAGATACGCAAGATGTTGTTTCGTCAGCCGGGACATCGCTTTCAGGTGGTGGGCCTGCCGGTCGGTCGTGGACGGGAAGTGGGGCTAGAGAAACAAGGTTACCGGTGCATCGAAACTCAGGATCGCCCCATGCTAAAGGACGCAACAGGGGTTTTTCTTTTCTCGCAGGGGCGCGGAGGCAGGACGTCAAAACCTATACTCCTCCCCTGGAAAGCAGCGTCCCCCATCGCCGACCATTTTCAGCGAATCAACCACTCAGCCGAAATCTGGATCCGACCCGAACCAGCTTGAGGTAGAATGGACAGATGGACTGGTTCTCTCATGTTCTTTCTACCATCGGCCTCATCTTCGCCTTGATCGACCCTCCGGGGTACGTGCCCTTGTTCCTTTCGATTACGGCAAATGACAGCGAAGAGGGGCGAAAACGGGTGCTCAAACGAGCGTGCTTGGCCGCTTTTTTGGTGCTTTGCTCGTTTACCTTTTTGGGAAATTTCATTCTCGCGTTTTTTAGCATCAGCATTCCGGCACTTCAGATCTCGGGAGGATTGATCCTTTTGCTCATCGGTTTTGAAATGCTCAATATGCTGCCTCGTGGCGAAAAGCTGACCCGCACGGAGCAAAGCGAGGCCACTACTCGAGAGGACGTTTCCATTATTCCCCTCGCAGTGCCTATGCTTTCCGGTCCGGCTTCGATCGTGGCTGTGATCGTGCTGGCAGCCCGAGAAACCTCGCTGCAAAACTACTCCGCCATTTTGGTCTCGATTGCTTTCACGCTAGGGGTGACTTTTCTCACACTTACCTATGCCAATCGAATCTTGAAGCGCATCGGGATTACGGGTCTACGCGTTGCCACCCGAATTATGGGGTTGCTCCTCTGCGCCATGGCCGTGCAACTCGTTATCGACGGGTTCTTGGCCATTCGATAGGCGAAATTTTAAAAACTCGCAAGCGGAGCGGTCCACGCTCTTACGATACGATCATACTTTACCCACAGCAGATGCCCTGCATCGGTGCCAGGATCGGGAGTGATTTGCGGCTTGAAGTACTTTCGAATGTTTTCGAGCACCAGGTGACGAAACTGCTCCCGGTTTGAATCGTTCAAGTACCATTGCGAGTACTTGGTCTGAACCCATTCGGCTATCAAAGGATCGGACAAATCGATCTCGATAAAGGCTCCGTCCAGATCGAAAATGGTTTTGGCGAGGATCAGGGCAGCGCGCTCCAAGCCGCGCTCAGGCACTTCGCCAACGTGAGGGGCGCAAGCGGAGGCGCTTTGGCACACCCGGTTGGTCACGGTGTACTCAGTCCAACGCCCATCTTGTTCTGTCTCGTCTAACCCGCCCTGAGTGCCGATAAAGACCTGGCCAAAGTTTTTTTGGCGGCCGTTGGGGTCGGAGTGCAAATTGGTTGCAAGGTTTCTGTAGGAGCTGCGCTTAAACTTTCGCAAGGGAATATCTACCATCGCTCCGGCGCCATAAAAGACAGCCCCCGTTCCGAAGGCGGTCAGAAGCGCAGTCAAGGCATGGCCCGCTAGGCCGTCCGTGTAGCGATTGATCAATAAAGTGACTCCCACATAGGCACCGATTGCCATCAGAGAAACGGCCTGTCCGCGTAAAAAGGAAAAGCGCGTCGGATTTTCGGTCAATACTTGCTGAATGGCTTCTCGCGCGACCCTTGCGATCTCGTCCTCGGAACAGGAGTCGAGGTTGGGGCAGGCGGCGAGAACGCGTTTTTCAATCTCACTGTGCATCTTGTGCAAAAGGCGCCGTTCGCGACCACGGGACTTTCCGTCATTTTGAGTAACATCATCGATCTCCAGCGAGATGAGGTCTTTTAAGCGCGCGGCACAAGACCCTTCTGCCTTGGAAGCAGTGATGTTGTTTGAAGCGGTCGGTTGAGCGTTTGCTTTGACAGGGGTCGGGTTGAAGATCGTAGCAGCGATTAAAGTGAGAATACCGATTTTAAGAGTGCGGGCGCCTAAGGGTTCTTCCAATTCGTTTACTCTCCAGGTTCATTAAAAAAAAGGAATTACATTGTTTGTGGTCGCTTGTGCAATGCAAAAACGTATGCACGGCGCGCAAAAACGCATTTTTTTTCTCGCGGTTGGCCTGTGAGATCGGTAGCCTTGGCAAAAGATGGACGGCGAATTCAAAAAAATAGACTGGATCCGGAAGTTTTTGAAGCGATCCGATCCTCGAGTTATCGTCGATATCGGAGATGATGCGGCGGTTTTGAGGACTTCGCTCCGTGGTTTGGTTGCCACCGTGGACGCTCAGGTCGAAGGTGTGCACTTTGATCGGGCGTATGCCACTCCCCAGGACGTTGGGTACCGATCGTTAGCCGTGAATTTGAGCGATTTGGCCGCCATGGGAGCCCGTCCCAGGTTTGCCCTAGTCTCGCTGGCTCTTCCTGACGATGAAGCAGAGGCTTTTTACCAGCCGTTCTTCGTTGGCCTGCGCGCCTTGGCCCGGAAATGCGGGGTAAGCATTATTGGAGGGAACTTGTCGGGGTCCCCCAAGGGCATTTTTGTCGACGTAACTCTCTTGGGCGAGCCCGTGGACAAACCGCTGCTCCGATCAAGTGCAAAAGTAGGTGATTGCGTGGTTTTGGCGGGAGGCGTGGGCCGCTCGGCTGCCGGTCTCGCATTGCTGCAGCGATTGGGCCGGGCGACCGCAATGGCTTTTTCTCCCGGGCTTTGTCGCGCGCACCTGAGACCCACCCCTCAATTGGAGTTGGGGATGTATTTGGCAGCGAGGCGTCTGGCGACCAGCGCTATCGATGTGAGTGATGGGCTGTCGTCCGAGTTAGCCCATTTGGCCAAATCCTCCCAGGTGCGGATTGAAGTGGAAAACGACGCACTCCAATCCGATGCGACCCTGCGCAAAGCAGCCCATCGCCTTGCCTGCAACTCTGGGCAGTGGGTGTGGAATGGAGGAGAAGACTACGCACTGCTTTTTACAGTTCGCCCCCGCCATTTGCCCGGCATAGAACGTCGTTTTGGGAAAACGGTGCGCGCCATTGGTAAGGTGACCGAGGGGAAACCCGGCGTTTGGATCCGGGCAAATGGCCACTGCCAGCGGCTGCAGCCCGGGGGCTTTGAGCATTTTCACTCGCCTTGACCAAAGGACACACCTTCAGAGACACTTGTTGGCCTATGCGATTCTCTCACCTTGTTGTAGCGCTGGTTTTGTTTTTTTCATGCACTCCTAGCTCGGCCGAGCGCCTTAAAGAAGGCGACTGGATAGGTTCTGCGGGAATTGGATTTATGTCCTCTCCAGCGTTGTTTCTGGTTTCTCCTCATCTGGAGCGAGTGCATTCGCCTGGCCTTTTTCTGGGCGTACTGATGCAGGCAGGCATGGGAGGCACGAACGCACTTTTTACATTGAGCTTCACCGCTCGCTATCAAATTGGGAACGATCCTCGCTTGCGCCCAACTATAGAAGCCGGAGCGGGCATAACCTCCGCAACAGCAGCGTTTAGCTCTTCGTTTGGCCTGGCCTTGCACGTGGGGATGGGAGCAGAGTACCTGCTCTCCAATAACCTAGCTCTCTCCAGTGTAGTTCGGGCGAATTTTGCCCCCCCGGTGCAGGGTTTTTTCCTAAGCTGGCCCGTGATTCAGGGTCGGTACCTGTTTTGATGGATTTAGCGTTTCCTTCCGCTTAGAGTGCGTCGCCTATGGATAAGTTTTTAACGGCAAAGCGTGTCTTGGACGCCTTGAAAAAACAGGGCTACCAAGCCTTATTCAACGGCGGTTGTGTACGAGATCGTGCCCTGGGGAAGGTCGCCAAAGATTTTGATATCGCGACTTCGGCCACTCCAGAACAAATTCAGAAACTTTTTGAGAAAACGGTGCTCGTCGGCGCGGCGTTTGGCGTGGTTGTGGTGGTAGAAGACGGGCAGAGTGTTGAAGTGGCTACTTTTCGCTCTGAGAAGGACTACCACGATGGCCGTCATCCCTCGACAGTGGCCTTCGCTACACTAGAAGAAGATGTTCGGCGTCGGGACTTTACCGTCAATGGATTATATTGGGACGGCGAATCCTCTGACCCAGTGGATATGGTCGGCGGACTGAACGATTTAAGGAAGAAAATCCTTCGGACCATTGGGTCCCCGCGAGATCGATTTCAGGAGGACCACCTGCGCTTGCTCCGGGCGGTGCGGTTTGCGGTGCAGCTGGGGTTTGAGATTGAAGAAAGCACACTGCAAGCGGTGACGGAACTGGCGGCGTTGATAGTTTCGGTCAGTACAGAGCGCATTCGAGACGAATTGACTAAAATACTAACCTCCCCTCAGCCAGGCCGAGGGATTCGCCTGCTGGATCAAACAGGGCTCCTTCAGCACGTGCTACCCGAAGTGATCACTCTCAAAGGGGTGGAGCAGCCTGCCCAATACCACCCCGAAGGCGATGTGTATGTCCATACGTTGATGCTATTGGATCAGCTGAATGGAGCGCCGGCGGAGTTGGCCTGGGGTGCGCTTTTGCACGATATCGCAAAGCCAGCGACCTTCGAGCGCGCGGTCGACCGAATCCGCTTCAACGGGCACGATGTTCTGGGGGCGAAGATGTCAGAAGGGATTCTGAGACGTCTGGCATTTTCGAATGAATCCAGGGAACTGATTTGCGCGCTGGTTCGGGAGCATTTGCGGTTTAAAGACGCCAAAAACATGAAGGTCAGCACGTTGAAAAGATTTTTTTCGTTGGAGCGCTTCGACCTGCACATGGCGCTTCATAAGATCGATTGCCTGGCGAGTCATGGAGATTTAACAGCCTACGCTTTTTGTCAGGCCAAACTCGAGGAGTTCTCTAAAGAACCGCCCCCTCCGCTGCGCCTTGTCACGGGGGGCGATTTGATTGAAATGGGGCTCTCGCCGGGACCGGAGTTTTCGGCGATACTACGACTGGTGGAAGATGCCATTCTTGAAGGCACAGTGAAAACCAAAGAAGAAGGTCTGGCGCTGGTGCGACAGCGGTTGAAAGGAAACGCGTGAACGAAGCCAAAGAACTGCTTGAGGGGGTGAAAGCAGGGAATTTGCGTTCGTTGAGCCGTTTAATCTCTTGGGCAGAGAATAGGGAGCCGGGCACTGAGGCTGTGCTCGCCCAGCTTTTTTCGCAGACGGGCAACGCAAAAGTATTTGGAATTACCGGGCCGCCAGGAGCAGGCAAGAGCACTTTGGTCGGGCATTTCATCCGTCTGTGTCGGGAAAAAGGAGAAAAAGTAGCGGTGATCGCAGTCGACCCAGTGAGCCCCTTCACTGGAGGGGCTCTGTTGGGGGATCGCATTCGGCTCGTGGAACATTTTAACGATCCAGGAGTTTATATTCGCAGCCTAAGTACGCGAGGAAAACTTGGGGGGTTGTCACTCGCTACCCGCGAAGTAGTGCATGCGCTGGATGCGTTTGGGTTTGATACCATTATTTTGGAAACTGTAGGCGTCGGGCAGAGCGAAGTAGAAGTGCGCAAACTCGTCGATGCGACATTGGTCGTACTTGTTCCCGAATGGGGAGATGGCGTGCAGGCCCTTAAGGCTGGGATTCTTGAGATAGGAGACGTCTTTGCTGTTCACAAGTGCGATCGAGAGGGCGCCGAGCGGGTAGCAGTTGAACTGCGAGCCGCCATGCACGGAACAACACCGGAACCACAGGTACTTCTCTCCCAGGATTCGGATCGCGCGAGTGTGGAAGCCGTGCTGACCGCTTTGAATGAGTTTATCCACAAAAATACGAGTCAGGTAGAGTCTCGAAGAGCGCAGGGACGCCACGATGTTCTGGCGGAATTAGTGGAGGCACGGGCTTTGGAAAAAGCTCGGCAATGGGCGGCAGCCTATCCCGCATTGAAAGGGAATCCCTATGAGGGGTACCTGCAATTTGAAAAATCCTTCAGAGGATTCAACCCATGAAAAAGCACCAGAATATTTTGATCTCCAGAACCGATCGCTTGGGAGATGTGTTGATGTCGCTTCAGGCAGTGAACAGCGTTCGTAAAGCGTTGCCTGGATCGCATATCCATTTTCTGGTCCGTGAGGAGGTGGTCCCCGTACTCGCCCCTCTTATGGAAAACTGGGGCGTGGAGTTAAAGGCATTTCGCCCAGACTTTTCGTTTGCGGGATACGACGCAGCCCTTTGCCTTTTTGATGAGCCGAATTTGCTGGTTGCATTGAAAAAGGCCAAAGTCCCCGTTCGGGTGGGAAACTTTTCCAAGCTGCGATCTTTTCTCAGTTTGACGCATGGAATTCGCCAAAGGCGTGCGCTGGGTAAAAAAAGTGAAGGAGAATATAATCTAGAGCTGTCTCGTATATTTCTAACGGCATTAGGACTCAATCCAAAATACGACGTGGAACCGGTTGTCTTGCCCACCAACTCCTCAGCCAAAGAAGAGGCTCAGCGGGCGCTCAGACGTATTGGAATTGAGCCTGGAATGCCATATTGGGTAGCGCATCCAGGAATGGGAGGGAGCGCTTTGAACCTAGGGGTGCGTGGTTACATCCAACTACTCGATACGCTAGCACCTAAGTTCAAAGGCCCGTTGGTGCTGACACTGGGACCTGCGATGGCGGACTTGCACCAAGTGGAAGCGATTATCGATGAGCGTCCCGATTGGCGCGTGCTCCCGGCGGTGTCCCTTGCGGCCGTAGGAGAAGTATTTCGGGTTGCGGAGCTTGTGGTCGCACCCAGTACAGGTCCATTGCACCTGGCCCACTATTCTGGAGCTCCGACGTTGGGGATCTATTCGCCCGTTCGCAGCCACCAGCCAAAGCGTTGGGCCCCGTGGGGAGGGGGTGGGAGGTCTACGGTCTTGGCCCCAACCCACACATGCCCCGGCACTCGTAAGTGTCTCGGCAAGCGGTGCAAGCATTACTACTGCCTCGACCGCATGGTGGAGGCCGGTTTGCCTTCGACTGTCCAAAGTGCTTTAACGGCTACCGGAGCGTAGACTTTGGAATTCGGACTTGTTGAAAACCTGCGTGGCGCTAACCTGCTCGTTGCGGGCGAGGTGGGCATTGATGAGTACATCTGGGGCGATACACGTCGGATCAGCCCCGAAGCTCCGGTGCCCGTCATTGAAGTGGAGTCCCAGTCTTTTCATTTGGGGCTGGCCGCAAATGTAGCTCAGAACATCGTTTCACTCGGGGGAAATGCCACTTTGCTTTCTGTCTGTGGAGTTGACTCCGATGGCGAAAAGTTGCGGCAGATGATCGCGTCTGCGGGAATTCAAGGGAGCGCGTTTATTGCAGATGCGACTCGTCCTACATTACGCAAAGTTCGAATTATCGCCCAGAAGCAACATGTGGTGCGTGTTGATTATGAACGCTGCCATTTGCTTGATCCGAAACTTGCTAAACAGTTTACGGAGTCGATCTGCGACCTCTTGCCCAGCAATGACGGGGTGATTTTGCAGGACTATGGCAAGGGATTGTGGAATTCGGACACGGTGAGTTTTGTCCGCCACGCAAAGCAGTTGGGGAAGCCTGTTTTTGTGGATCCGAGTCGTAGTGCAGCGTTGGGGCTGTACAAAGGAGTAACCTTGCTTACCCCAAACAGCGCCGAGGCGGAGGCGCTAACAGGAATCTCCAGGACAGAAGAAAGCCTGCCGGCGATAGCCCGAAAGATTTTGCAAGAGACCGAGGCCGAGCACGCGGTGGTGACCTGTGGGGCCAAAGGGATGGTTTGTTTGACTCGGGGCGAGTCGGAGTTGTTGCGTATGCCGACTTTTGCGCGGGAAGTATTTGATGTTACGGGTGCAGGCGATACGGTCGTCGCGGTGATGGCATTGATGTCGGTAACAGGGGCCTCGTTGAGCCGGTGCATGCAGGTGGCCAATGCCGCTGCGGGAATTGTGGTGGGAAAAATCGGCACGGCGAGTGTTACCCCAAAAGAGCTAAAAGAGGAGCTTGAACGTCTCCATACTCTTGGGCTAGTTTCCTAATCTCATTGGTGGCGGATCGTCTAATGGCAGGACAGCAGACTCTGACTCTGCGAATCTAGGTTCGACCCCTAGTCCGCCAACCAATGATTCCGCATAGTTACACAGTCTGCTGGTAGAAAACTTCGGCAAGATTGGTAGAATTTCTCACCAACTTTAGCCCTCTGTCCGACAAGACAGAGAGGCTCTATGCGTTACTATTGGATCGTCCCGCCGAGAGGGAATCACAAGTCATTTCGGATCATGAGTCAGTTACAGAACAAGTACCAGCAGGTGCGTTCTGAGCGCCTTGATTCGATCAACAAGATGTACCGGAGCGGTACAATCGACGCTCAGGTTGCGCTGACCCAAGTGGAGCAGATAGTCACCGAGCTTCGGGCGGAGCAGGGCGGAAAGACAGAGGCGTATCTCGACGGCAACGTAGACATCTTCGAGCGGTACTTCCGAGAAGAGTACGAGACACGCGACATTTTGCCCAGATCTCTCAAGGCAGCAAGGGCCAGCTTCCGACGTGCGCTCGCCTTGCTTGGCAACGATCCTATTTCGACGGTAAGCGAGAAGGAAGTTCAGAAGCGAATCTACGCCCTACCGTACAAGAAGCGTAACCACGTCGTTCTCGCCCTAAATGCCCTGTTCAAATTTGCTGGTAGGCAAGTCAACTTCTCAGTCGGAGAAAACAAAGCCGTAGCTGAGAGGGTTCGACACCTTACGCTCGGAGAGTTTCAGAAAGTCCTTCCGCATATCGAGAATCCACTCGTCAGAGCTCTCGCCGGGGCCGCGTTCGCGACAGGCTGCCGGGTAGGAGAGCTGTTCTCACTTGCTCAGTACAACGAAACCACGCGGGTCATCACGGTGCGCTCTCAGTTTGACCAGTACCGAGAAGAGCGGCCCACGAAGACCCGAACGATCCGAACGGCGGTTGTTGTTGCTCAGCTAGACAGCTATGTGAAGGAGTGGTTAGCAATACCGGTAGAGGCGCGACTTACGATCCGGAATGTGCGACTAAGCGCCTACATGCGGGCGGCCTGCCAGAAGGAGTTTCCGACGAGGGTGGACAAGCATTGTCACTTCTACGACCTACGACACTCATACGCGATTCACTTCCTGGGGCTTGGGGTTTCGCTGGACCTGATCGCAACGGCCCTCGGAAACAGTCCCGATGTCTGCCGAAAGCACTACACGGGCTACATCCTTTCTGACGGCGGCACTACGCTCATGAATCTTCTTCAAGAGAAGAAGGCCAGCTAGGAACTCAGCTTATTGCAGCGGGCGCATTTGGATACTGGTTTGGCATTGGGGATGCCGACTGGTATCCAGTGCTCACCCCAAAGATGAATGCCGATCACGCACAGTAAGCGTTTCATAAGAACTCCTTGACCTGCCCATTATACCAAAGTTTTCGGATACCATTTACGAGCTAGTCGCAACGAATCAATGCCTCAGGGCTCACCTTCAAGGCCATAGCGACAGCGTGGAGCGTCCGAAGAGTTAGGTTCACCTTCCCGTACTCAAGATCCTGAAGGTACCTAAGGGAGATGCCCGTTTTCTCCTCAAGATCGGCCTGGCGCAAACCACGCCGAACCCTTTCGGCTTTGATGTTCTTACCGACTGCTTGAAGGAAGGTGCTGAAACGCATCCTGTTCAGGATACGGTGCTTTACGGGGGACTAGGACGCTGTTATACCAGCGTCCTGAATGAATGTCGTATCTCCTCTTATGAGGTGGCGATCATCCTGCCACATGACGCGGACAGATGTTGAACGCCTTTTGGGATGGCCCCCCCGAACCCTTGACCGCTACGAGCGAAGCTCTCTGGGACGCGTTCCTTGTGACCACTTCTACCTGCTGATAAGGCTTTACAAGGTCTCGTTCAAAGAAGCCCTCCGCGCTGTCGACCGCCTACGCGTTCTTCACTGATCCTTCTGCTCTGCTGGGTACATGCAGTAGTAGGAGGACGTCTATTGAAAGTCTTAGCTATTCCTGATCTACACTGCCCCTTCCAACATCCAGATGGATACGGTGTTTTATTTGCAACTAAAAGAGCGGCTTAAAATAATCTTAAAGTGATCTATTTTAATGCCCCCCGTACCCTTAGAAAGGTTTAACACCATGGGGAGACTTAACATGATTGATCTCAAGAAGTTTCTTGTTCTGGGTATTGCGTCATTTTTAGTGGGATGTGGCAGTGGTGGTTCGAGACAGGGAGAAGATAGATCTCTTCAAAATCTTAATGGCAATGAGTACGTCGTTCTACCGGGTAGCACTCTTCAGTCAGATGCTTCTTCCATTCGAGGAACGGGGAGAATTCTTTTTCGAACACCTTTGGTGGATGCTGACAACAATTACGCTTTGAATTTTAAGCTGGACCCACAAGGAAGCGTTTGTTTAGTAAGCCAGACTGATCGTGAATTACAAGGCGGTGTGAGACTTTGTTTTACGCGGCTAAACTCAGACTCCCTTAAGGTCGAGCTCAAGGCTGGCTCCGAGGTACAGGACAAATCTGCCGACTTTGCATCCGTATCGACACTAGATGAATTATCTTTCTCCGTAGACATTCATGGGCACGGTCATTTGGTCGTTTGGAACGGTGATAACGAATACGAATATGCGTTCACTGGATTAAAAGGGACCCTATGGGGTGTGGAGCTTCAGAATGCAACCCTGACAAATGCTGTTCAAAGCGCACCACGCGAGAACCACTAACCATTTATGCGATCAAATCGAGCGTGGTTACTCGCGATAGCATTTCTTTGCCTTAGCACAGGGGCTCTAGCTGAGGATCTTGGCGGCCTAAAGACTTCCGTAGCGGTCGATACTTTAGGTCAGTACGGTCTCAATGATGGAAGTGGAGCTACTGATAGATTTGATATTCGCGAGGCCGAGCTTTTACTCTATGCCCCTGCGGATCACTTATTTGATGGCCAGCTAAATATAGCAGCACACACTGAGGCGGGCGTGATGCGACTTGAGATTCACGAGGCTTACGTCGGATCTAGTAAGTTGATACCTCGCTCCCGGTTTCGTCTGGGGCATTTTTTCCTGGGAGTCGGGCGGTTAAACCAGATTCACCGTCATGACTGGCCGTTTGTTTCACCTCCCAAGTATCATCGTGTGTTTTTTGCCGACGAGGCTGCGCAGGATACAGGCGTCGAATACACTTACTTACTTCCCACCCCATTTTTCTTGGAACTCACAGGTGGAGTAACCAGTGGGTATACATTTGGTCATGACCATACAGGAGGCAGCAAACCCAAGATTCCAACACACTACTTGCGTGCCGTTACTTACGCGTCTCTACCGTGGGACGGCGGGGTCCAAATTGGGGCCAACTACCTAGGTCGAACTGATTCAAACGGAATCAAAAATACTTTGATCGGATTCGACATTGCAGCCAAGTGGAGAGAAGCACAAGTTCTCAAATTTCTGTTTCAATCTGAGATTTGGTTTCAAACTTTGGGAACGCAGACGTCTTGGGGAGCCTATGTTTATCCCGAAATGCATTTAGGTGGAAACTTCTTTCTCGGGACAAGACTCGACTACTACACAATTTCAAATCTGAAGGATGGCGGAGGGTTCGATTACGCCAACGGCACTTTCAACGTAGTTCCGACGCTCACTTATAGGAATAGTGAATTTGCATTGTTTCGTTTGGCCTACACTCAAAGCTTTGAAAAGTCTGGGGCTTCGGACCAATCCAATAAGATTGCAGAGTTTCAGGCTGTATTTTTTCTCGGGGCGCACCCTGCGCACGATTTTTAGGAGATATGTCATGAGTCGATTTGTTTCGATTGCATTCTTCCTATTCTGGTCCGCCTATGGTCAGGGCGCTCCTCTAAATGTAGTAACTTCTACGACTGATTTGGCGTGGTTGGTAAAACAAATTGGAGGAACCCACGTCGAAGTAACTAGCCTTTTGAAAGGAACGGAAAATCCTCACTATGTAGATGCTGTGCCCGAATTTATTCGGTTGGTGTCTAATGCAAGCGCGGTTTTTCTGGTGGGTCTAGACCTCGAGGTGGGATGGATGCCCAAGGTGTTGGCTAGGTCCGGAAATGCCCAGGTTCAACAGGGCGGAAAGGGGTATTGCGAAACAGGAAAGTCGATTCAGGTACTAGAGAAACCGATTGGTGGTGTGGACCGCTCCTTGGGGGATGTCCATCCTAGCGGCAACCCCCATTTCTGGCTGAGTCCTAAACATTTGGCTCAAGCTGTTCCAGCTGTCACGGACATACTCGTCGGACAAGATCCCACTCACGCGGCGGAATACCTTAAACAGGCAAAAGTTACTTCAGACAGCCTAGAAGCAATGTCGGAAAAAAATAAGACAAAGCTAGGCGCAGTTTTGCGCAAGCAAAAAGGCCCTCTTTTGATGGAATACCATCGAGAGTTTAGTTACTTCTGGAACGTCTATGGCCTAAAGTCCCATGGCAGTATCGAGGAGAAGCCGGGGGTCACTCCTTCGGCTGGGAGGTTGGTGGAGGTGGCGTTGGCGGCAAAAGCGGCAGGGGTAAAGTTAGCTGTGGCGAGCGAAAATGCTCCAAAACAGACCTTGCAGCGTTTTACTGAGTTGTCTGGAATCCCGGTAGTCCAACTCCCAATGTCACTACAACCTCGCAAGGGCCTTGTTTCCTACGAATCGTTTCAAGATAAACTTGTAGACGCCATTAAGTTGCGTCTTGCTCCGGAGGCAGGCTAATGCACTCTCCCATTGTTGAAGCACATCGGCTTACTTACAGCACTCCTACCGGGAGAGTTCTTCAGAAGGATCTGAGTTTCACTGTGTCAGAAGGGCAGATGCTTTTGGTAACCGGCTCAAACGGTTGCGGGAAATCTAGCTTACTACGTACTCTATTGGGCGAAAGTACTCATTATTGGGGGCACATCAGCGTGAATGTAGAAAACGGCAGGCAAGTGTATTTACCTCAATTGGAAAATACGGAGGTGCATCTACCACTGACCTTGCTTGATGTTTTGAGGATCTCTCAATTGGAGTCAGTTTCTAGAAACGCGGCCAAACAGTATGGCCTTCTCAAAGACGAGCACTTGGAGGCAGCCTGGAATTCCGCAAGTGGTGGTGAGAGAAAACGCACTTTGTTGACTCGGGCGCTTTTGCAAAATCCCAGCCTAATGGTTTTCGATGAACCTATGAACCACCTGGACAAAAGCAGTCGCGGAGCCATGGTTGAAGTAATGGCCCAGTTTTTAAAGACTGGCCCTGGAAGAGCGATAGTCATGGTTTGCCACCAAGGGCTTAAAGAAGATGAGCGATCCAAGTTTGATGTGGTTCCACTAGACCTCGATGAGCAGCGAAGCACGTGGGAGGCGACATGTTAGCACTAGCAGCTATTTATGGTTGGACGATCGGTGCGGGTTGTGCGGTTAGCTCGGTTCTTGCGTTAGTAGGGGTTCAGTTAGCGACACGAGACCGCGCCATGCAGACTATTTGCGTCGGGCAAGGGGCTTTGGTGGGTGTTCTATTGGGGCTCGGATTGTTTCAGCCGTTTGATATACCGTTCCTCACTTCTGTAGGTCCGATGACCCTGGCTTTGGTATTTTCTGGTGCGACCTATTTGCTTACGGATCGATGGGTAGCGAGTCGAGCGGCTTCCAAAAACACCCTCTTTGCTGTTCTATTTGCTTCTTTACTCTCCTCTGGCTATCTAATTAGTTCTATCTTCCCGGCGCTGGAAAACCATTTAGCCCAGGTGTATTTTGGCGACCTTGCGACTCTAACTGAGTTGGGTTCCAAAATTTCGCTGGGACTCTCCATTGTGGCGCTCTTTTTATTGGTCCGGAATTGGGCCAGTTTTTCTAATGAATCATTTGAATGGGCTCTATTTGGGTGTCCTCCTTCGACTCGTAAACTTACATCGCCCTGGGTATTCCGATTTTTATCTTTGTTGGTCTTAAGCATCTCTGTCCAGTATGTCGGGTTTCTATTTACAACAGCGATGTTATTCATCCCGACTGGTCTTTTGAGTTTAAGCAAGATCCAGGGATTGCGTCGGCACCTTGTATTATCAGTTGTTCTGGCTGTTTCTAGTTCGGTGATTGGATTTCTTATATCGTTGGTCTTTACTAGATTGCCGACCGTTCCAACAATTGTGGCTGTGCTGGTTTTATCAGGTGTCGTTGTTCTCGGAATAGAACCCATTTGGGTGGATTTAGTTAAAAACCGTGGCTTGGATTTGAGGACAGCTATCTCTTCGCTAAGGTGGAAAAGATCACAGCAACCTTCCTAAACAAGCAGAGACTTTTCACGCCGATGAAGCTTGTGGAAATTTTGCACTAACACTTAGCCCCCCCATCGGAGAACGTTCAAATTGAAGTGTGGTGCGGTTTACTTTTGCATATGCGGATACCAGGGCAAGTCCCAGGCCATATCCATGGTCCGAGTCTGATGGTTTGACTCGAAAAAAAGGTTCTCCAATGCGTTTAAATGATGCTTCGGGAATTCCATCGCCATCATCTTCAATCTTAAGTTCAAGAGCTCCGAGGCTGTTTGCTGCGCTTACCTTCACCGCTGTCTTGGAATACTTCAGGGCATTTTCAATAAGGTTACTGGCGACTCCTTGAAAAATGCCCTCATTGCCTCGGTAAATGAAGTTTTCGATATTGAGAGCGACCGCTTTCTTATGCGTTTCCGATTTGGAAGTGAGGGATTGAATGATTGCTTCCAAGCTGGCTCGAACATCCAACGACCGGGTACCTTCTTGTTCAAGTTTCTCTAGCTCAGACAGGGACAAGAGCATGTGAGTAATTTCACGAAGAGATTTTGCCTGAGTATCTATTTTCCGAATTATTTGGATGTACTCTGCTGGCTCCCTCTGTCGTCTGAGTGCCATCTCTGTTTGGGCGGTGATGATCGCGATCGGTGTTCGAAATTCGTGGGAGGCATTTACGGCGAATCGTCGCATGAGTGAAAAAGAGCGATCTAAGCGGAGTAGTAAGGAGTTGAAGCTGCGTACGAGTTTGGCGTATTCATCTTTATATTGAGGCTCGGGAATAAGTGAGGACAATCGTTCAGCGGTGAGCTCACTTGCCATAACAGACAATTTCTTGAATGGTCGAAGAAGAAGGCTTGCACAGCCATAACTTAGCGGGAGAGCAAGGATGAAAACCAAAGCGCATCCCAGCCATAAAGCTCTTCGAAGTGTCGCAAGGTATCGCTGCGTGGGGCCTAGATTCAGTATACCCAGGAGTTCATATAACTTGCCATCTCGGGTCTGGGACTGGGCTTGCCGCAAGAAGTGAGCTGAATCGTCGAACGCGTCATTCATACGTTCGGGAAAAGTGCTAAAGATAACTTTTCCATCTGCCGTGAGTTTGAAAAATACATTGTCAAAATGATTCGAGGTCGCGTCGGGTTGATGCCCCTCAAGATCGATGTATTGCCACTCGTGTTCCAATGTAGCGGTAAGGGCGGCTTTAGCATCGGAAAAAAGTCGGCCTTCTACTTGAGTATAAACAAGGGCTGAGAAAGCCGCCGCTAGGGTAAGCAGTCCGGCTGATATAGCTAGCGTGAAGCGAAACTTTAAATTCACATCTTTACCTACTGGGAAGCTTTCTCTATTTCGGAGAGTACAAACCCGGAATTACGTACAGTGCGGAGCCAGTCAGCGCGTTTGACCTGACCCAGTTTCTTTCTTAGGTTGAAAAGGTGCACTCCAATGAAATTGGTTTCTGGTTCTCTTTCGAGGCCCCACACTCCGTGAAGCAATTCACGTCGCGATACTACTTGCTCCGCATTTTCCATAAACAATCGAAGCATCGAGGCTTCTTTGGGAGTGAGCAAAACGTTACGTTCTTGGCTGGTCAAAAGGTGAGTATCTGGATCTAACGCAAGATCTTGGTAGTTGAATTTTTCAGGCGTAACTCGATAAGAGCGACGTAACAGCGCACGGAGTCTTTCTAGCAGCTCCTCGAATGCATAGGGCTTGGTAAGATAATCGTCACAGCCCATTCGAAAGAGACTGAGCTTGTCCTGAGTCGTGCCCCGAGCTGTCAGAACGAGAACAGATGGTCGGTAACTTTGCTCTCGGGCAAATGCTAGAACCGATTCGCCAGAGATGTCAGGCAGAAGTAAGTCTAGAACAACCAGCCTCCAGGACTCGGTGTCTAACAACCTAAGAGCCTTGCTACCAGTAGAAGCGATCGTTGGACAAAAACCTTCGGCTCGGAGTCCTTCTGACAGCGGTTCCGCCAAGTCAGCTTCATCTTCCACAATCAAAACAGAATGCGGCCCCATTTATCATCCCCTTCCCATTTATCTTTCATAACATCAACGCCGCACGCCTCTATGACCCACCGCGTCTTAACGTTATCTTATAGTGTAATAAGGGCTTTTTGCTTTCACACTGATGGTGAACTTTTTTGGGAAGGGTGAGTCATGGTTTCCAAATATTTGTTTGCTGGTCTCGTTTTTATGGGTGCCTCGGTAGGGTTCGCAGCCCCTCCGGTAACCGAACCTGTGGCTGGGCTTTACAAGGCGATTTTGCAGCAGGACGACAACGATTTTTATCAGGAAGCCTTTATCACTCTTCGAACGGTGAACCCAGGAAACGGCACTCTAAAAATCTCTGCAAACGTGAAGGTTTTCTTTGGAGACAGCACCTCGACCGAGTTTCTCACGTACGAGTTTGATGATTGCCCGATGAATTTACTCACTCGCCAGATCAGTATGAAAGACGCGAAAAATGATGTGAGCTTTATTGGAAGTTTAAAATCAGGGAAGTTGCAGGGTGAATGGTTTTCTACTGTTCAGGGGAAAGTCGGCCAGTTCGAAGCTCTTAAAGGCGCTTCACCCACAGCCCCAAAGAATGGAGTGCTTGTTAAAACTCTAACAGGTCACTATCGGGGCGAAGTCGCTAATACACACATAGAATCTAATTTGCCGGAGCGCATTTCCCTTTCTTTGGTTACGACGCAAGATACCGCTTCTACAGATCCCACGATTAAAGTAACGGGAAATGTACGTCTGTATTTAGGAGAGTTTGGTTCTTGGGAATATGTCGAAACCAAGGTCACAGACGTTCAGTTCAACTTCTATAACCGGTATCTCACCTTCAAGACCGCCGAATATGGACTGACTTTCAAGGGGACAATGAGCCCCGCGGGTTCTTATGAGCCAAAAATCTTCGCTGACGGTTTAGGAGAAGCTGCTGAGGCAAAAATACAGAGGCAGTAAACTGAGGGCGCGTATGCGAGCAAGAAAACTAATCTGCTTGGTTGGCCTGCTATTCGTGCTGGTATCCGCCTGTTCAAAAAGTAGCCTTAGCCAGCGCGATGGCCGTCGTGAGCAAATGCGCAATACGGCTGAATCCAAACGTCGTGAACTGGAGATGGTCGAGGGTAGCTATTTAGGCTTACTCGCCCAAAGCTCGGGCTCTGAGCAAAATATTTCGGTAGATCTCCAAATCAAGGACATTCCTCAACCGGTTGATGGTGAAGTCGATCCTGTTCCGACTCCTGTTTTGACCGGATTTTTAAGGATTCTATTGGGCGATGGGCCCGATGAATTTGTTGGCTTTGGAATCGACAAAGCCGAATTCGATCCAAAGCGAGGTAGTCTGAATATTGTTTGTTCCAATGAACAAGCAAAAGAGATGATTCTTGCTTTGGTGGTGAATGGAACGAATCTCTCTGGCAGTTGGACCGCGCCCAAAGTTTCGGCATCCGGAACGATCCTTCTTCAACGACGTGACGGATCTACTACGCCTGATCCCACAAAAAGCCTGAAGGGTACTTATCAAGGGGATTTGGTAAATACTCACCCGGACTCAAACCTCCCAGATAAAATTTTGCTCAGTTTTGTCACCAGTCAGGACCTTTCTGCTCCTAACGGTGTGCGAATCACTGGCTCGGTGCGATTGTATTTGGGGCCGTGGACCTCAAATGAGTTTGTAGAAATGCCGTTCTCCGATGTTCAGTACAACTTATTTACTCAAAAGTTCGTTGCAAAAACATCCGGCGACTACAAGCTCACGCTAAAGGGGCAAGCAAAGGAACAGAATATGATCATTCGAGTGGCAACGGATGCTCTAGGTGAGGTGGGTTACGCGGAGGTTTCAAAACAATGATCCGCTACTTGAGGCTTAGTGCTCTGGCCGTGGTTTTCCTATGTAACTCAGGCCAGGCGGTTGATGCTGGCGCGGGAACTATCGACGCTTCAGAATTTGAGGTCGAATCGGGACTCGTAGATAAGATCTTCAATGACAATGCGAAGGCTTCGAACCTTGAGTTATTAGATACTAGTTCTGGATGGAAAGTATCACCGTCACTAAGCTTTTTTAGTCCGGAAAAATTCATACTAAGCAACCCTTACTTCGATATCGATTATTCACCGAACATGCAGACACTGCCTAGCTTGCGATTGGCTGTGGCGGCGCCCATTGCTCGTTGGAAAGGGCTTGAGATTCAGGCAACAGGGAGAGTGAGCTATTCATTCCGTGAATCTTTATTTTCAGTCCGATCCAAAACCGGTGTCTCGCTCACTGACTCTATTCGCGTGCATTGGCTCCCAGCAAGTGCTGGGCTGACGATGGAATACGAAATCCCTCACTTTTCATTTTTGAAGCCTTCCATCGGGGGCGGTGCCGGGTTGCAGTGGATCTATCAGCAGGGCCGTCTGGATGGTCTTGAGCAGGGGTTCTGGCTGCCTTTTTCTTACTTCGAGGCTGCAATCACATTTTTTCCATCTACAGACTGGTTCACAGGCTTTCGCGTAGGGGCTACTTTGGTCCAGTCATTTGGTGACAGCCAGAATGTGCGTGGATGGTCCACGGATTTTGGAATGCAATTTCGTTTATAGGGTTTAGGTTCAGATGTTCGATCGAGTTATTTCTTTCTCGTTACGCAACCGCTTCATAGTTCTTTTGTGTGGTGTTGCGGTCTTGGTTTACGGGATTTGGGTAGCAGTCCACCTCCCAATAGATGTTTTTCCTGATTTAAATCGGCCCACAGTCACGGTCATGACAGAAGCAGGAGGTCTTGCTCCCGAAGAAGTCGAAGTTTTAGTGACTCAGCCAATCGAAGTAACCGTGAATGGAACGCCCGGCTTGCAACGCCTTCGTTCCAGCTCTGGCGTCGGTCTTTCAGTCGTGTATTTAGAATTTGATTGGGGGACCGACATCTATCGAAACCGGCAACTAGTGGCCGAGAAATTGGCGCTGGTCAAGGAGCAGCTTCCTAAGGGCGTCACCCCTATCATGGGGCCTATCTCCTCGATCATGGGCGAGTTTCAACTCATCGGGTTATCGTCCAAAGATGGAAAAATACCTCCTATGGAGCTCCGATCGATTGCCGATTGGGTGCTGCGCCCGAGACTGCTTTCGATTCCGGGTATCGCTCAGGTAATTCCCATTGGGGGTGGCGTAAAGCAGTATCAGATTCTCCTATCTTCAGAGGAGTTAAGAAAACGAAATATTAGCCTTGATGTTGTTCAACACAATCTTACGCACCTAAGCCAGAATACAACCGGCGGATTCGTGGATGTCGGCAACCAGGAATTCCTGATTCAAAACTTTGGTCGAGTAAATTCCCTCGAGCAGGTGGAAAACTCTTCCATTGGGAGTTTTTTTGGTCGTCCTGTCCGGGTTAAAGACGTAGCTGAGGTGCGTTTCGGTCCTCAGATTAAGCGTGGAGACGCGAGTATTAATTCGCATCCTGCGGTGATCTTAAGCGTCCAGAAACAACCAGGTGCTTCTACGTTGGATTTGACTCACACCATTTCGCAAGCGCTCGATGCCATGGCGCCCAGTCTCCCTGAGGGAATTGAAGTAAATCGAGAGTTGTTCAAGCAAGCGGATTTTATCGAACACGCAGTGGCGAACGTGAAAGAAGCTCTTAGGGATGGTGCGATACTCGTCGCTATAGTGCTCTTTCTTTTTCTACTCAACTTCCGGACTACCGCGATAACCTTAACCGCCATCCCACTTTCTTTTGCCATCACGGCGATCGTCTTTAAGTGCTTCGGCTTAGAAATCAACACCATGACGTTGGGAGGATTGGCGGTCGCGATCGGGGAGCTGGTGGATGATGCCATCGTCGATGTCGAGAATGTGTTTCGACGGCTCCGAGAAAACAAGCACCTTGCTAACCCCTTGCCGCCTCTCCAAGTAGTCTTTGAAGCAAGCAAAGAAGTTCGAAACTCAATTGTTTTTGCCACCATCATTGTGGTTTTGGTCTTCATTCCTCTATTTTCCTTGGGCGGTTTGGAAGGTCGATTTTTCGCCCCATTAGGGATTGGATATGTCATTTCGCTGGTTGCTTCACTCGTCGTTTCACTAACAGTGACGCCTGCCATGTGCTCCTATCTCTTACCTCAGATGAAGGCGATGAAAGAGGAAGCTGATGGTTGGCTCGTGCGTTTTCTAAAGAAGTGGGATGAAAAAGTGTTGCGCAAGGCAATTGCCCAACCAAAACGAGTTCTCATTGGAGTAGCTGCAGCGTTTGTCCTTGCAGTCGGACTGATTCCTTTCATGGGAAAGGATTTTCTGCCCAAGTTCAATGAAGGCACGGCGATGATTTCGGTGATTCTGCCACCTGGAGTTTCTTTGGCCTATTCCAACCAAGTCGGTACTAAGGCGGAGAAAATTATCTTAGAGGTGCCGGAAGTGAAGTCTGTAAGCCGCCGAACGGGGCGAGCCGAGCTTGATGAACATGCTGAAGGAGTGAATAACAGCGAAATCGACGTGGACTTTAAGACTGAGGGACGTAAGCGGAATGCTGTGTTGGAAGATATTCGTTCGCGACTATCGCAAAATCTACCGGGCGCTTTTATCAATCTTGGTCAGCCAATTTCGCACCGGCTGGATCATCTACTCTCAGGTGTAAAAGCGCAGATAGCGATCAAGATTTTCGGCACGGATATTCCAATAATGCGTTCTACAGCAGCTCAGGTTTATGATGCCATCCGCACCGTACCTGGTCTGGTGGACTTGCAAATTGAACCACAGGTAGAGATTCCCAAGATCAAAGTGCAGTTTGTTCGGGAGGACGTACTCAAATACAACATGGTGGTTGGAGAACTTGCAACCCTGTTGGAAATGGCATTGGAGGGCGAGGTCACGGCTCAAGTCCTAGAGGGGCAACGTATCTATAACGTATTCATGCGGTTTGACGATGAATCTCGTGCTGACATTGAAAAAATTAAGAAGGTAGTAGTTAAAACCATGCCAGATGGTTCCAAGGTGACACTGGATCAGGTGGCGGATGTTTTTGAAACTACCGGCCCTAACATGGTCAATCGCGAGAACATGCAACGCCGCCTTGTAGTTCAAGCCAATAACGCAGGTCGGGATTTGAATAGCATTGTTCAAGACATCCAGGCACGGGTCGAAAAACAGGTCAAGTTACCAGCTGGCTATTACATTCAGTATGGCGGCCAATTCGAAAGCCAGCAAAAGGCCAGCAAGACAATGTTGTTGCTTGGTTTGATATCGATAGGGGGTGTGTTTCTAGTTCTATTCCTGCATTTCAAGTCCACCTTTTTGGCAGTCCAGATCATGCTCAATATTCCAATGGCGTTAATCGGTAGTGTGGTTGCAATCTTTCTTTCTGATGGAATTCTCTCCGTGGCTTCAATGGTGGCTTTTGTCACCCTTTGTGGAATCGCCTCGCGGAACGGGATCATGATGATCTCTCACTATTTGCATTTAATGAAAGAGGAAGGCGAGAAGTTCGGCTTGGAATTGGTAATTCGGGGTTCTTTGGAACGATTAGTTCCGGTTCTTATGACCGCTTTAACGGCGAGCCTAGCGCTTGTACCGCTTATCTTGTCCAAGGGCGAACCCGGCAAAGAGATTCTTCACCCCGTTGCGGTAGTCATTTTCGGCGGACTGTTTAGCTCTACATTGCTGGATATGTTCGTGACACCCACGGTTTTTTATCACTTTGGAAGAAAATCTGCCGAAAACTACTGCGCAGGCAGTCCAGAAACAAAGGAAGATAAATGAAATCGACTATTGGCGTTTTGATTCTCTCCGCCGCCGTTTTATCTAGGTTGGGATTTTCGCATGGTGATCATTCAGTGCCAGGAGTCACTCCAGCCGGGTTGCATGGGGGTGTGGTGAAGGAAGCGGCTCATTCAGAAGAAGACCACGATCACGACGAAAGCACGCACGACCATGACAAGGAAAAACCCGGCACTAAGCATGTAGAAAAGGCTCTATTTTTTGAGGCGGTCTATGATAAGGCAGCCAAGATGGTTCGTATCTATCCACTGACTCTAGAAAGTGAAAAGTCAGTGGTTCTTTCTCCATTAGCACCCAATGCAGTTTCTATAACTTCGCTCAAGATCGATTTTCCAAGAGCTAAAAAAACTATCTCAGTACAACCCACTCTGGTGGGAGCTGGGTTCGAAACAAAAGTAGAGCCCGGTAGTGCCGTTCGGCTATTTGTCTTGATTGATGCCGTGCATGACGGCGAGAAGAAGACGGCCAAAATTCAAGTCGAGACAAGTAAATGAAGCTGATCTTGGTTACTTCCGCCATTTGGCTCTCCTACTTGGCTCAAGCGGCTGCTGACGGTACCCAGAAGTTGGGTTTGGAAGAAGCGAAGAAATATGCCATTTCGCACAATTTCGAAGTTCAAGCGATGGAGAAAGCGTACGAGGAGGCTAGAGCTCGTACCGGACGAAGTCGATCACGTTTTTATCCTACCCTTTCACTGGTAGGAGGCGCCGATACTGTTACCACTCTGGTTTCCAATAACACCGCGCCTGTGGGCTATGCACAGGCCTTGTACAACGTTTTCAGTGGTTTTGAACACTCCTCGCTGGTCGATATAGCCGACTCTCAAGCAGATATCGCTGAAATAAAACTTAACCAAGCTCGCTTTCGCATTGGGTTGGACGTGGAGAAGGCCTTCCATACGTACCTTTTTAAAAGGGGGCTGATTGATTACAAGAAGAAGGCACTGGAGCTGAATGAAACTCACAAGAAAATGGCGCGTCAGCGTCGGGCATCCGGGCTTTCGGTAGACTCGGATGTTTTGGAGTTTGATTTACGGGAATCTATACTGCAATCCGACGTTTTACTTTATGAGCAAGAACTGGAAGAGGCGCGAACAGCTCTACGAAGGTTACTAGGAGATGAAATTGGAGCGGCGGTAGAACCTTCGGGTAAACTCCAACACCAACATTTACGCGGCAAGTTGATGGACTATATAGGTCGGATTCGAAAGGAAAGCGAAGCAGTTCGCGTCGCATCCAAGGAAGTAGAAATCTCGACGGCTGAGTCGAATCTTTGGCGATCACGATGGATGCCTAAGCTCGATGTGGAGGCTCGCGTAGGTTACATCGATTATAACTATCGACCACAATCGGATTCAGGATTTTCCTACGCGGTAGGGGTGTTTGCGAAAATTGATTTGTTTTCTGGCTTCGACACCATGTGGGAAAGACGAGAACAAACTGCGCGGCGGCTACGATCTGAATTGGAATTGAAAAACCAAATACTGCAAGCTGTGAGCCAGACAGAGGTTGCATTTCGACATATTAAGATCATTGAGGCCAGGGTTCACTTGGAAGCCAAGAACCATGAACGGGCAGCTAAATATTACAAGTCCACCCTCAGTGAGTACCGGCGCGGCATGAAAAATTCGATGGATGTAAAGGTGGCAGCCGAAGCGCTGTATGACGTCGCAGTGCGGGAAGAAACGCACAAATTTGATTTTCTAGCTCAGCGAATTGAGTTGGAGCGGGCCTTGGGCGGCCCGGTGGATTCCGTGCCAGTCGCGGATGCATCACATGACGATCACTAAAATGGGTATGGGGGAAAAATGGGAAACGCATGGAAGATTTATGTTCTATTTGCATTGATAGCTGTATCCGCGCTAGAAGCGGCGGCTCCGAAGTTTGGGCGATTCAGCGGAGTGCTGCGGCACTCTTCAATAAAGCGGGATCAGCTAGCAAAACTTGATTTTATAGCTTCTCGTGAGGAGGGGAACACACTCCTCTTAAAAGCGATTTTGACCCTCCATTTCGGCGATTTCAAATCGGGAGAGTATATCGGGATACATTTCGATGACGTTCGTTTTGATCTCACTACCCAAACGTTCGTCTTTGAGCAACCGGATCAACCGGTAACGCTCGTGGCAAAAAAATTCACTGATTCAGAATTCATAGGAGAGTTTCGTTCTAACTACAGCGGCGCTACCGGTGAAATAATTCTGGCTCGTGGAACAGCGATAGCGCCGAAGTACCCTTTACTAGACCCGGTATGGGGAGAGTATAGAGGGGTTTGCAAAAGCAAGTTTGATGGTAATCCGGTTGAAACACTTCTACAACTTTACACTTATCGTGCTGCGGGTGGATCGAAACGTGATGGCAATCCCTTTCGGGCGTATTCCGTCGCTGGTACCATTGGGGAAAAAAGTGAAAGAAGTTGCGGCCCTTTACCAACAAAAGAATGTGTTTGGGGAAACATTTCTCAAGCGTCTTTTAACTTCTTCAAGAACAAGCTTACGATCTTCACTTCCCACGGAAACCTGAGCTGCTCTCAAACGCCCACAGGAATTTCTTGCGCCGAATGCCCTGAGCTCAAGCGTGTCTCAAATGATATTCCTAGTCCTCGCACCCTTGTTCCGGTAGAGACCCCAGCTTCTTTTAATAACGCTACAAGCCCCACGGCGGCAGCCGTAACTGGATCATTGGGTAACTTGGAGGGAGAATACACGGGATATGTGCACCACGAGTTAACTGACACTTATCAGGCCGGAGGTATGAATCTACTCACTTACCGAGCAGCCGCAGCCCCCGGTGAGGCGGCTAGTTTACGTCTCTCTGCTACCGCGACACTCTATTTTGGAGATGAGAACAGCTCGGAAAGCCTGTCTTATCATTTTGCGGAACGGAGCTATCCAAATCCACTCTTGGCCCCACAATTCGTGTTCAGCCAGGCCGATGCCGACGTAGATGCAATTTTGCAGGTTACCAAACTCGGCAAGGGGGTAATAAGTGGAATATGGTTCTCTCGTTTGTTCGGTAGAGTAGGGTCATTTGTCTTTCAAAAGGACGGTGGGGTGACTGTGCCAGCAACGGCAAAGAAAATGTTGCCTCTCAGTGGAGACTTTATAGGTCCCGTATGGGAGCTCTACCTTTCTGTGGGGCTGGGTTCCTCCGAGCCAGGAACGCAAAACCCTTTTTCTCCACTTGAATTCGGAGGGTGGGTTGTTCCGACTGAGCGCTTCACCAAAAAATTCGATGCCATCGCCGGTTCATATGATTTTTACACGGGTAGAATGTTTTTCCAGTTTGAAAATGGAAAAGCACTTGTGGGTGAGCGCGTAAGTCGGGAGATTCTACGGTTAAATAAAATTACTCATGTAATCACGACACCCATGCCACGATTTGAATTAGACCAATACAATCTAGTTCAGTAGGCGACATATGCCCGCTTTAACCATTGCCGGATACGCTTTGGGAAGCGGGCCATTCCAATGTTGTGGAGCGTCGCGCTGAGTAAGCAAAAAAGTCTCGATCTCTGAGTCAATCTGGAATGCTCGGTAGAAAGGGCCGGCGGCGATAGGAAGAAACAACATTTTCATCGAACGCGCAGGTGGAATGGTCTGGTGCTCGGTGCTTGTTAATTTTGCTTTATCGTAGGCGGGAACATCGGTGCTTAAATCGATGATTTGAAAATGGCTGTAACAAAGTAAGGATTGTGAGGGCAGGTAGGGGTCGTGTTTCGCAATAATTTGGCGGCTGACATAGGCCTTAGCGTAATCGTACTTGAGAAGATCCGTTACGTAGACTGGGCAATCGCTTAGTAAAGACAAGCACCTCGTATCGGAGAGAATCATTTTTAAAAACTCCACACCCACCCATAGAGGATCAGATGAAGTTCGGTTTGGCTCAAAGTATTCAAAATAAAGTTTATTAAGAATAGGCCGTGCGATGTGGTCGGCAGATAAGCGCATTACTGAAAGAGCTTCCCGCTGACGTACAAACTGCATTTTGGTGCCAAACTTTTCTACTAGTGGATCGGTTGCCAAAGTCCGGAGCGTAGCGATTTCTCGATCTGAGAGGTTGTGAACTCCGATTTTGTTGATTGTCTCGCCCAGAGGACGTCCTGGAAAGCGTACGAGGTTCGCCAGGGCAGTTTGAAAGGCCACGAGACTCATACGCGTGCCTCTATTTTTTTGATACTTAAGGTTTTTTCGAAAGGGGAACAGAGGATTTCAGCTCTCTTTAACTCTTCTACAAGGATCTCCATATTGGGTAGGTTTCCGGTGCGCTCAATGATGGTCATGACACCCTGACATCTATTCATCGTGTATTGGTACAAGTCCCATACCTCCTCGGAAACTTGGTTATCGTGGCTATCCATCAGGAACCCATCGGGGTCATGGTGCCCGCCAGCCAGGTGGATAGTGTGGATTGAGGATGCTGGTATTTCATCGAGCCAGGAATGCGCATCGAATCCAAAGTTCACAGAATTTGTGTAAACATTGGTCACGTCCAAAAGAAGGCCACAGCCAGTCTTCTCGAGCAGAGCATTGATAAAACCCGGTTCATCAAAGTCTCCATCAGGGATGACGAATCGGTTAGCAACATTCTCGAATAGGAACGGAACATCAAGGGTGTCTTGAATCTTTTGTATCTTGTCCCCGACAACCGCCAATTGAGCTTTTGTCCAGGGCAAAGGAGTGAGGGCATCAAATTCCACCCCTGACACCTCTGTCATAGACAGATGCTCGCTAAAACTTGTGACATTCAGTCCCTCCATAACTTCAAGGACCTTAAGAAGATGCTCTTCTTTCAATGGCTCTGCACTTCCCAGCGAAAGTAGGACGCCATGCACCGAAACAGGAACCTGGGTCGTTCGAAGAAGATCTAAAAAGCTCTTGAATCTATTCTGAAAGAAGTTCTCCGGAATAATTTCCACGGCGGTGAATTGACCGAGGTTGTTTCTGAGTGGCTCGTCTAACTCAGGTGTCCATTCAAGTCCGAAAGTGTTTCTTTGCATGTTAAACTCAAAAGAAAGGGGACAGCGTTAGCGCTGTCCCCTTCAATGAAGCTCTAGCCGCGATGGCAGCCATGGCAATGGTGACAGTGATGGCAGCGATCGGTTGCTGTTGCACTAGTGATTGCCTCTGGCACGATGATCTCTTCGAACATGCGTATCTCCCAAATTTAGTAGCTTTGTATTTTATTTGGGAACGCTTCGTTAGCTACTTGAAACGGTGAGCATCCCCCAACCCAAGCGTCTATGTTCTAAGCTAATTGGTGCTAAAGCAAGCGTCGTATGCTGTAACTTACATGAGTGATTTCGAAATATGCAGACGTTAGATCAAACTTTTTGAAATCGAACCGAACATTAATTCTTCATTAAGAGCCTCAAAAAAGATCCAAAATTAAAATGCCGTTGTAAAATGTTGGGCGGGGCCCGCGCATGACACACGTGTCGCTAGAAAATAGATCGCGAAAAAAACGATTAGCTCTCGTGTTCATCCTCACTGGAGTCTATTTGGTAGCTGAAGTTGTCGGAGGCCTGCTTACAAACAGTCTGGCCCTTCTCGCCGATGCGGGTCATATGCTGACTGATGTTGCTGGTCTGGGGCTCGCGCTCTTTGCAATAAAACTGGCAGAAAGACCGGCATCTTCTTCGATGACCTACGGTTATCTCCGAGCAGAAATTTTAGCCGCCGTAGTTAACGCGGTAGTTTTGTTGGGTGTTTCTTTTTATGTCCTGTATGAAGCCGTAGAGCGTTTTAAGAATCCACCTGCCATCGCCACTCTCTCGATGCTCCTAATAGGGGTGTTGGGTCTGGTGGTGAATGTAATCGGACTGCTTATCCTTCGGCACGACTCAAAACAAAATCTAAACATGAGGGGTGCCTATTTTGAGGTGCTTTCCGATGCGGTTACTTCGATTGGCGTTATTATGGCCGCCGGGGTTATGTGGGCTACGGGGTGGTATTTTGTAGATGCGATTGTGTCGGCTGGTATTGGTCTTTTTATTATTCCGCGCACTTGGAATCTTCTTCGCGAGGCCATTGGCGTTCTTCTCGAAGGGGCTCCCGCAGAAATAGACATCGCCGCCCTTCGCGAACAGCTGAATTCAATTCCAGGCGTATCAAATGTGCACGATATTCACGTTTGGTCGCTTACTTCAGGTGTGAATGCTCTTAGTGCTCACGTTGTCATGAAAAACGGAAGCGATCAAAATGGACTGCTTTCAACCATCCATAGTTCCGTCAAGTCTTCACACAAGATCGGACACGTTACCATTCAACTTGAAGCAGAAGGCTTCGCCGAAGGCGAAACGCATCTTTAAGCGCAAGCTGGGAAGCGGTCCCCTAGTTAGTGGCTTGCCAATGTCGCAGGCACTTTGGATCGTTTCTTTAATGATGCGAGTTCTCGCTTCCCATTCGCTGTGAGAGCGCGGCTATAAACAGTCCCGCTCGAATCGTTAATAATCGAATCATCGAACTGCCAAGTTGTGAACGTCTTAGCATATGCGCTGCGTGGGAGGGCGCCGCCCTGATTTGAAGTCAGTTTTTTTTGAAGTTCTGAAGGACGTGATTGCTGAAAACGATCTGCCAATGCTTGGCAGCTCTTGGAATCCGGGGTGTAAAATCGCTGTGTTTTTTCTGCGGTTTGGGAAAAACCACTCTCTTTGTGCCATCCACCCTCGAACAGATCGCGATCCAAAGTAATCCAGCACAGTTGCCAACCCGATACAGGGTCTTTGGATGCCTGAATATCTGAAGGCAATTCGATCGCGAAAAGTGTACCAGCGGCAACAGCGAGTGCTACAAAAGATTTGAACATTGGTCCCCCTTATCCATATCTTTTGCAATCTTGAAACCAAAGGTGAGTGGGTTCTTCATCTAATAAAATCAAGGGATGTGAGAAGGTAGGTAGTCGTATTCTGTTTATAAACGTCTCAGGCGCTCTTCTGTCGTTGACAGTAAATAATCTTAGGAATGGTTCTGTATCTTATAGGAATACGATTCCCTGGGATTGTTCTCAATGCTCCAAAAACCAAAGGGCAACGCGCTGCCTGTGTGTCAGTTAATTGGAATTAGCCGCAGCGCCGACCTATCTTCCGGTCAAAAAGCTAGCTAACTTGCTACAGCCAAGCGGAAGGCCACTTTTTGACGACTAGCTTGTCCTTATTCGCATTCTCAAAGATTCGAGCAAGGCGATCAAACGTGGGCCCTTTCACTTTGGTCGTATCAACATTACCAAGTTCCGCATTTCGTGCGAGCTTGTCCACATAGTCATCTAAGGCAGTATCGATCTCACGCATTTGATTGTGCGCTTCCGAAAAAAAGCCCTCTTGATTGTGATTTTCGATAGTGTCTTTAACTTCCTTTAGGGGTTTTAAGGTGCCCCATTCTCTGTGGGCATCATAAATATCGGTGGATTCCGCTTTAGAATCTTGAAATCCTTCATACTCAGCGGCCACCCCTGACCGGCCGGGAGTTTTTGTACCAGTTACAAAGTTAGAATTCAGATGGCAAGGTTCATGTTGACCTCCTTCGTGAGTGGCGCTGGCGGCCGGTAGCCTAACGATGAATGGGGTCTTTGCGTGTTGT
>JACCDG011455263.1_pt1 | contig 35516 bp, 20 predicted proteins | sample 7442471 | NCBI WGS metagenome assembly JACCDG01 (sample SAMN15323444, study PRJNA562643) | freshwater metagenome | isolation source: river surface water | place: USA:Blue River Watershed | collected 2017-08-17 | reverse complement strand
GCTTCATCTAATATTTCTGGTATTACTACATACACGACTCTTATTGCTGGTATCCCTTATACATTTAAATCCATGCCATACGGATGTTTAGGATATACCGGTACAGATGTTGATACAATAACAATTGGCACTGATGGTGTAACAAAGAATTTTTCAAGTTCATTCCTACAACAAGATGATCAAAAGATTGTGCCAGGGTCAATCAGGTTAATTGCACCACCAAACACAGACGTTACCACATCAGATATATTTGGACGATTTTTTAACAGTAGTGGATTTACTGCATTAGTGTACCCCCACAGTAGCGGCACTGAAAATAGTGGCACGTATGGGCTATATTTTGATACCGCACCCGCTGTTGGGAACATTAGATTAATTTACAGTAAGTACATCAATTGCCAAACTAACGGCTATTGGGTATTAATAAACTAATCAATTGGAGGCGTTTATAAAAACTTACACAAAATACCAATAAGCTATGTGGGAACGTGTAGATTAACTAAACCTTATAACTATAATCCAATGGAAGAAAAGATGATCGCACTAATCGGAACTGTACTTACTATAACAAGTAGGTTAGTTTATGTATGGTTAGAAAAACGTAAAACTAAAATTCACTTATTTAAAATAAGTGAATTGTACAATTTATTATACGAATTTCTTATCGAGTTTTCATGTAAGCGAATACTTATTTGTAAAACTGAAAACGGCGGTGGGAAGTTAGACGTACACACAAATCTTTATGTGACTGTTTTACATGAAGTTGTAAACACACAGGAAGACAGAATAAAAAAGGACTTACAACGTATATTGATTGATGATAATTTTGTAATTACTTTGAAAGAGTTGGTAGATGCAGATAAAATTATTGTAGATCAAAAGACACTACCTGCAATGTCTTTATTAAAAGACATTATTTTAAACCAGAATGGTGAAAAAATGTACCTTTTTCTTTTGAAAAGAACAAAAAATGCCGTATATTTTATGCAGGTTCTATCGGAAGAAGGACATATGTTTGAAAACGAACAACTACACTTCAAAGTACGTGTATTTGTTGATAAGATTAAAAAGATTTTCGTTAACGCAAAATAAGTACTTATGGAAACATTGATTAAATTTGCTGCCACTTATTTGGAAAAGCTTATTATTAAGCTTACACCAAGAAAGTACGCCTGGGCCTCGATTGCAATAGCAACAGGTGCTACGGCTTTTACTGTACTAACAAACACTACTTTTGAGGATAACGGTGTTCAAGTTGAACTTGTCACCGGAGTATCGGAAATTGTAATTGATGTAGCTGCATCACTACTAACCGTATTAGCATTGATGCTTAATATCAATGTTGGTACGCCGGTTACTACTGAAAGCGGTAAGTAATTTACTTGCTAATTAATCAACGTGTGTATGTGTGATGCATACACACGTTTAATTATTTACTCAATGACAACAATAAACAAAATTGCGTCTGCAATTGCAGATGATTTAGGTAAGCCATTTGATGAGATGCTACTTGAGCGTATTAAGTTTCAAATACGTAGTTTAAGGGCAACACTCATAAGACAAGAATACGAACGTACTGGTGGTGACGCACTGCATACACAGACCTTAGTAGTAGATGTTAGAAAAATGGATGATACAGATACCGACTGTGGATTACATAATTGTGATTACACAGTAGCTGATCTTATACATAGACCACTTGCACTAAAACTTGGTGGACCAATATTTTTTGCTGTACTTGCACAAAGTAATAAACGTGCATCGTTTCAACACGCTACTTTAGCTGAGATTAGAAATGCTGATCTTCGGTGTATTGAAGATTTACGTTATTACTATTATGCAAATAATAAGTTGTATTTTTACAATTGGCCTAAATTAGCAAAGAGGGTAATGCTTACAGCTTATTGGGATGATCCTGACGCTGTGCTTAGTGCGTGCGTTAACAATAATTGCAGAACTGACGATGACGATTTCGATTTAGGAGCGCACATGATACAGACAATGATTACAACAATTAAAAGTGATCTACGACAAGCGCCAAAAGTTGAAGTAGAACACGAATAAACAATCAGACAATGAGTTTCGCAAATGAAAATAGTAACAAATCGTTACTGAATTTAAACGCAAAGGTAAAAGAGGTTAGACACTTCTTTTATCAATTCAGACAAAAATATACTGAAAGACGCAATCTAATAAAGATGCAGTTAAGTAAGTATAGTGATTTAACATTAATCCCAAAAACTGAATTAATTAATGAGTTGGAACTTGTCAATAAACTTCTTGCTATTGATGAAGAGTTGTACACAAAAGTACTAAATGAATACAATGCGTCAAAAATAGATATGCTAATACATCAGAATATAAATTTTAAAATATCTGATGAAGTTGGTATGCTAACTATTTTAGTTAGGCAATTTAGACCAGACGCTAAAAGGATAGATTGGTTTTCGTCCCAACGTGTAAGGGATGCGATAATAAAAGCTGGGCGAGTTCCGTATAATAAAGATAAAAACCCCGATGGTGAGAAGTTTCATGTTTACTACACTTCAACAGAAGAACCATTTTTTCTTTGGGTAAAACCAAAGAAAACAAATCCTAAAGCAGCGGAGAACATACAAATGTATAAGTTTAAACCGTCTGTAAGAACAGCTTGTACTAAATTGTTTAATTTTAGGAACGCTAATTTGTTGAACATATCTCTTTATAGAGGTAACAAAAACGTACTGAATTATGATAAGCAGTAATATAATCGTTGCAAAGCTTGCATCGGATTACGGTGTTGAATCTGATGCTTACGAAACGAACATAAAAATCTGGTTGTATGACGCGCTAAATATACTTCAATGCGATTATAAGTATATGGGCAAATACAGCAAAGCTATGACTATCGCGGATTACTATATTACATTACCATGTGGTATTGATAATGTATCAGCTTTGGAGTATGGAGATTTCCGTGTACTTGTAAATGATTCCGTAATAAATTTTTCAAATGGATTTTATTTAGGAAAGTTAGGGTATTGCTATCCGTCCGGTAATAGATATTACTTTCCTATGGAAACCGGCAATATTACATTACATTATAGAGATTATCTTAAAGATAAAAATGGATGGCCGTGTCTTCCAAAGGAAGAAAAGTTATTAGCTTTTTTGACGTTATATTGTTTACAACGTATGATTATACGAGGATACAAGCACCAAGTGTTAAGTATTGGTGACGTTGTACAATTAACTGAAAAGCAGCAACAAATTGCGTCAAACGCATTAAAAGCATTTGGAGAAGAAGATCATAGAGAGTTTGCGGCTATGCTTGTTAAACTTGCACCAGATATTACGTTACCAGATAATTACTATCTTGTTACGGATAGTAATTACAACGCAACACCAAATGATTACTTTTTATCACAAATTGACAGATTGGTAGAATAATGATGCACTTAACCAACCGCGCTTTAGTACCAAGTGGTGCTTGGACTTGCGCACGGAACGTAGTGTTTAGAAATAAACAATTACAAAATGAACCTGGATTTGACGTTGTGCGCGAAGAAGATGTACCACTGTTAGGTGTTATCGAAACGCCTACTGAGTATATTGAGTTTAGAGGTAATGGTCTAACGATCTCTAAAATTATCAGAGTTGGAAGTAACGGGACTGCCACTGTCATATTAAATGATGGTAGCTTAAACTTTTTACACCCAATTGAAGGTGTATTTCGTTATAAATTTAATGGTGATTTAGAGATAGCTTGGTGGGACGGTATTGAAACTGATTCAAACAAACCACGTATTCTAAATTTAGATACACCTGGGTTTGACATTAATCCAGACGGTACTTTTACGTTACCGGATTCAATTGATTTGTTGAACTTATACTTAGAGTACACTCCGCCATTTATGGATTTAATAAACGTAAATGAATCAGGTGGTAATTTTGATACAGGAGCGTACAGTATTTTTACTTTTTATGAAACAGCAGACGGTAGTAGAACTGGTTATACTATATTAGGTAATGTCATTTACATATACGAAGAAAGATTACAAAGTACGTACGTAGCACCCTGGACTTATGCGTTTGAAGGTAGTGATACTGGTAAAGCAACAAATAAGTCAATGACATTATCGTTTGATACATTAGACTCTAAATACAAAAAGCTTGGTATAGGATATATTAAACGTAGTAATAATACTACTGAAGCCTATATAGAGCAAATTATTGATATTACTACATCTACACAAACAGTGATACTCACTGGTTCTAATATAACAACAATAACTTTAGAAGAAGTTCTTACTCCTAAAGCTGTTTATAATAGAGCAAAGACTGGTACAGTATCAAATAATAGATTGTATCTTGCTAACCTACAAACACAACAGGACTATGAATTACAAAGTATAGTAAACGATATTGTAGTGAAATGGAGTAGCATAGAAGATTATGCTATTTCTATTACAAGTGATGGAGCGGGTCAAAATTATAAAGACCCGGTTGTATCTTTTAATGTAAAAACTTGGATGCCAGATGAAGTGTACGCTCTGTATGCTTGTATTCATTTTACAAACGGGGACAAAAGAGTATTTCATATTCCAGGTAGAACAGCAAGACAAGCTGTTACATTTGTAAATACATCCGATCATGGACATACATCTGGTGATCCAGCAAGTAGCTTTACCGCAGATGAAACAGATTTAATCAGTGATATTATCACTGCTAATCCCGGTGTAAATTTATATAATTTAGAACAAGCTGCTGGCATTGATACAGATGTAAAATACTATGAAATGTTTGATACATCAGAAGATGATGGTACGATGGGATTTTGGGAAAATCACGATGAATATTATGCTACTGATTTTCCAGACTTTGGTGGAGAACGTGTTAGACACCATAAAATGCCATCATTAGAGGCATTAAAACGTCATTACGTTTCAAATAAACTATTTTATGACGCAGCTACGGCGGGTCTTACACACATTACTGGTGTTGCTGTAAATCCGATTGCACTGCAATTTTCAAATATTAACATACCAGTAGATATGCAGTCTGTTATTGCACGTATAGAATTTTTGTATGCTGCACGTAACAGTAGTAATTCTTTGCATATTGGTATGAGCTATATTGCTTCAACTAATATAGATAGAGATACTGACGAAGTTGTTAAGTTTACAAATATTAACAACGCCGCAAGATTGTTACCATTTACAGCACTAAAAGATAGGCCAGTAATAAATTTGTCTTACTTAAAAACACACTATAAGAGTGTTTTTGTAAGACATACTTTAACTGATGGTGATGTATTTCATATGTTATCTGTGGATGCAGATAATACTGAATACGCACAATTAAGGGAAATAACAGCGTTTGGGTATTTAAACGCCAATACAGACCAAACGGGTACAATAGGTACAACAGGAAATGACGATAATACAGATAGAGAAGCTTGCGTATTAGTAGAGTTTGATGGTGATTTAGAAAACATAAGTGATGAACCGACACTTGCTTCATTATTTCAACGTAATAAGAATTGTTACTTTGGGTATTATGGGCAAACATTAGTTAGTACCGGAAGTATGTTTGGTTCAAATAATTCACTTGTTACAACATTTGGTGGTGATGTATTTATTGTTCCACTGGCTATGAAGCACAGAACTTATGAAACAGTAACACCACCTTATGTTGATCGGTATTATTGGGTATTTCCATTAGGCGTTGTTTGGGAAGTTGCTAATGTTTGGATGCGTCAAGAGGGTACGAATGATTGGGATAAATTTGTGCCTAATAGTGATGCTACTGACTTTGTATTTGTTATACCTGATGAACTACCTTATATACTTGATAATTATATTGAGTATAATAATGATTATAGCAAAGTACAAAACGTTGTACCATATATTGCATATTTTGATGATGGCAGACCATCTACATTACCCACAACGTTCTCACTTCCGTACAGGGTAGCTCGCAGTATAACTCAGCAATCAGAATCATTGGAAATGTCATGGCGTACTTTTCTATATAATGATTATTATGAAATGGACGCTGATAAGGGTCAAATAAATGTTATTAGGGCCTTAAACAAATATCTAATAATACACCAAGAACATACTCTTAAAGTGGCAGCAGCAAGAGATACTATTACAACTGATGGATTGACTGCTGCTTTAGGTAAAGGTGATTTTTTTGATACTGAACCTGATGAAATTATACCAACAAAAATAGGTCATATCGGTACAAACTCTCAATGGGCTGCAATAGTATGTCCACACGGTTATGTTGCTGTTGACGAAAAACGTGGTATGATTATAATTTTTAATGGTTCAATACAAATATTAAGTACACCAGAAGTTGAAGAGTTTTTTAAAACTAATTGTAGTGTTGATGGGGATTCCCCCTTTACAGGAGAGGGTTGGGTTACTGTGTACGACTATGCACACGACCGATTAATATTTACCAGACGCACTGCTGGAAGTGATTATACTATTAGTTATACGTTTGGGCTTGGATGGACAGCTTTTCATAATTACACACCCGGATATATGTTTCAAAATAAGAATGGAATATATTTTTATGATAGTATGTCACACCATATATACAAACAGCAAACTAATTTATTCGGTACATTTTTTGATGGTGAAACCTATCCATCATTTGTTGATTTTGCTACCATTAATACAAATGAGTCTGTTAAGATTCGGCATATTGAATTTGCGGTACGTTTACTTACAAGTGCTGGTATAACACCTCGCAATACTTGCATTTCCCATATCATGCTTTTAACAGACTTTCAATGCTCCGGGCTTGTAGATATAAAGACTGGTGTATCTTTAATAACCGATCTATATAACGTTAGACAGGTTGGTAATGTTTGGGTCTTTAATGGTACAAAAGATGCTGTTGTTGACGAAACATTACAAACTGTTGATGTTTTTGGTGATGTGGATGATAGTAATATTGACACACAACAGCATTGGAACACACGATCAGAATGGGTGACTAATCATTTAATTGTTAGGTTACAAGATGACAATTTCAGAAACTACAAAGTAGCTTTTATTTTTGTCAAAGTTGTACCATTCGCAAATAACAGAATACCACAATGAGAAGAAAATGTGGAACGGGTGGAATAATCAAAAAATTGGCTAATGGCGATATTGATTATGTTCAATACGCCAATCCAATTGCATCCGTAGTTGATATATTAGGCAATCAAGGTGGGTATAATGGCGTCGGCAGTTCTGCACTTTCGTATGGCATACGAGGTGCAGCCGCCGGCGCAGCACTTGGGCCTATTGGTGCTGGTGTTGGTGCTGGTATCGGTGCTGCTGTTGGTGGTATAACGGCAGCTATCAACAAACAAAAGTATATGGAAGAGATGCGTCGCCAAAAAAATAACGAACTATCACAACGCAGACGTATAGGAGCATCAACTGTTGACGTGTATCCTGTACACGGCTCAAGTACTACGGACTATTATGCAAACGGTGGTATTCGTTCGAGAGGTGGCGCATTGATTCCATTAAGCAAAAGAGCAAAACTTGCTCATGGTAATACACACGAACAAGGTGGTATTAAAGTAGAACCTAATCTTGAAGTAGAAGATCAAGAAGTTAAAGTTGAAATGCCAGGTTATGATGTGTGGTTTAGTAACAGAATTGGTGTAGGTGGAAAGACTTTTGCGCAACACGCGCAACAAATAGCCGCTGATTATGCAAGTAATGAACAGGCTAAAAGAGTTGGTTCCATGTACAGTCGTGGAAGTGCTGAACGTAACATTCAAAAACTTGACAGTACAGTTGAAACTCTTGCCGTCGTTCAAGACAGAATAAATGGTAGGCCAAATAGAGTGGCAGCAAATGGTACAATTGTACCCTATCTTGACAATATTGTCAACGCTGCTGTTACTGCTAATTACCCTACTGTACCAAATTTACAAAGAAGCGTGGCGTATGAGTTACCTACTACGGTAAACGTACAAGATCGCATTGATTCAATAGAATCCCAAGTAGCAGGCGCACAAAGTGGCCTCCAACGTAGTACTTCTAATAGTGCAAATTTACGTGGTAATTTAGTTGGTTTACGCACTCAGGCTATGCAACAACTTGATTCAGTGCTTGTAAACAAGCAAAACATTGAACAAGAACTGTTAGCAAGAAATGTCCAAAACAAACAAGCTGTTACCAACTCTAATGTTGGTATTACAAACCAAGAGCGTTTAATGCAATACGAACGCAGAACTGGTATTGCTGGAGAAATTTCAGCTAATGCAGCAAATGCAGTTGAGGATGCAAGAGTGCAACAATTAACAGAAAATCAAGAACGTAAAGATGCGGCAGAAATTGCATTGTTACAGAACTATTATAAAACCTATGGTATTTATGATAGAACTGTAAATGACGATCTGCAACTATTAATGTCTGGTAAAATTAGTGTAGATGAGTTTCGTAAGAGAATGTCTGCAAAGAATGTACCAGCACCACCAAGTACACCGCCAACTGGGGTTCAAATAGGTAGCGCTGATGACTTGGAAACAGTTACTAACTTTATGTATAGTAGAGTTAGGTAAAACAACAAAAATCTCATTGTCTGAATAATAGTGTGGCCTCAACGTCTTGATTGACGTTGGGGCTTTACACGTTTAATAATCCATATTACTATGAATAATCTCGGATTAAGTTACGCAAGACCGACCAGTACATACGCTGGACTTCCAACAGGTACGTTGAAAGAAGTCTTACAACAAAAGCAACAAGACTTTTTTGCTGCACGTGATACAGCGGATAAATTAGAAACCGCACTGGCTAATATTGAGGTTGATCCTCAAAATCAGTATATAAAAGACGCTGCGGTACAACGTATGCAAGATACGTATAAACAAGTAAAAGAAGTCGGTGATTGGGAAAATGCTGGGCTTATAGTTAGGGACGCTGCAAAAGCGTTCGCTACCGATCAAGCATTAAATGCCGCCGTATCTGATAGACAAAAGCGTACACAAGCTATTACTGATTTAAAGGCTCAGGTTGCTGCCGGTACTATTACACAATCTGACGCAGACTTTGTATTGTCTGAGGCAAACAAAAATTATACAGGAGTTAAGCATGATGAATCTACTGGATGGAAAGGTACGTTCACATATTCAACTCCACCACAATATATAAATATTGGTGAATATACTGATAAGTTTTTGAATGACTTTAAACCAGATCAGTTTCTTGGACAATATGTCAAGAAAGAAGATGGTTGGTACAAAGTAAATGGAACGAAAGTTACTGATGGTGGTTATGAATACATGGTAAAATCTGAACGCGCTTCTTATGAAGAAGTCTATCAAGCAGCACGACAGTACGTTTTACAGGATTCAAAAGTAACTGATCGAGTTGCTTTTGAGGCGTTGAAAGATAAAAGAACATTTGATGATATTGCCGCCGGTGAACCAGATAAAGCCAGATCATCATTAATAGATGATTTAATTGACTTTGCTGGGTTTGATGCTGCAAAGCTAAAAACACTTTCTAATGATGAATTAATGTTATTGTATAAAAAGGAAAGTGTTGTACATAATTCAATTGCTGGGCCAGTCAGTAAGCACGCATATACAAAAGAAACCATTGATACTTTTGGTATGACGTGGCAAGCTAAAGAAAAATTAGAAACATCTAAGCGTAAAGCAGAATCAACTGCTGGTGAAGTTACTGTTGGTGACTTGCGTACTATACTACAAAATAACTTTGTATCAATACAAAATCCGTTTCAGCATCCAACTACATTGGAAGAACATAATACAGCTATAAATGAAAAAACTAAAGCAATATCTGCTTTAGATAAAGACATTAGCAATATTGCAAAAAATATTGAGGCTACAAAACAAAAATTAAGTAGTCAAGGTATAACAAATGTAACTTCACATCCAGAAGTACAAAATATGCAACGTGAGTATGATGATTTAGTGTTTGAAAAACAAACATTAGAATTTGAAATTGAAAATGCTGAAGAAAGGTATAACACCGCTAAAAATAAACTTATTGCAAGTGGAGAAATTAATGAAGATAAATTAAAACGTGTAGAAACTTTACAACGCAATCAAAGCGCCGATGTTTTAGCGTTATCAAAGTATATGATCGACAACGCTATAAAAAATAAACGCGGCGATGTAGGACGTGAACTTACGGAAGAAGAGATAACAAATATAAAGAAGCAGTGGGGTGTAGATGCATTGATGCGTCCTACTATTGATAAAGGAAACCCATTTAGAGCGGAAGGTAGTGGTTATGATATTGCGCATAGCGTTGAGCTTAAGAAAGTAATTGACGTTAATTCAAATATGTGGAAAAACTACGTAAAAAATTATGTAGAACCATACAGTAAAATAGGTGCAGAAGATATATCTCATAAAATACAAACAGAGATGAAAAAAGCTGCTGATGAGATTTTTGTACAAACAGCGTATTTTAATATTGGGCTTGGAAATGGTGATAAGAGAAGTGAGTGGGGAAACAAAAGTAAATTTGCAACCCAAGTTGAATATGACTTCTTAAATAATAAAAATGGTTGGATTATTATAGATAGCAAAGGAAAGCGCTTATACGATGACAAACCAAGAGATAGACGTAATATGGACGTTGAAGAAATTAATGTACTTGGATTGACAACTGAATCAGTTGGTAACTACGGCTATCTTGTAGCCGCTAATATTAAACGTCGTCATCCAGATAGGGATAAAGGAAACAAAGGTGCTAAACAAGAAGAAACTGTTTACTTAGTACCAGGTTCGGGTATTAATCAAAGCGGTATTCTTGAATTAGCTAAATTAGAATTGTTAGATGGAAATGCGCAACTAATAGGAGATAGTGGTAGTGCAACAGCAAGTACCGCCGTTGACCTTGCTCGTAAATTGGATAGGAATGTCATTGATAAACAAATGGCTCAATTTAATGACCATAGAATAGAGCCAAATCAAAACATTACTAAAAAAATTGCAATTGGTATTGACGGTAAATACGCTGAAGTATCTCGCATTACTGGTAATAATACCGGAGTACTTGAATATCGTACCGTTATAAAAAATAGTAACGGTACAATAGATATGGCTGGTATGGGCGGCGCGTCGTTTTTAACGCATAAAGATCAATTTGCTCTCGAAGGTGACCTTGAACACTTTACATCATATATGTTTGATGCAAAATACGCAGGAACACGTGCTGTTCGGCATAATAATCCTGGTGCGTTTACGGTAGACATAGCAAAACAGGCTGGTTTGAAAGAGGGTGTTGATTACACTATTGGTGATAGTTTTAAGGGTTCTAATGGTGAAACCCTTTATACCGCCAAACTGCTTGGTGATAGCATGAAAACAACTATTCAAGTAATAGATAAGATTGGTTTAGTCAACAGTAGTGGTAAACCAAGATGGTCATACGTTTCTGCAAAAGATCAAGAAGCTTGGAATAAGATGACTTACAGCGAAAAAGAGGCTTTTGTAAAAAAGATGCAACAAATTGAAATTGGCTTAAACGATTAAAGATTAAATAATGAACGGCGATAATGTAAAACCCTCAAAGGGTTACAGTAGCACAGCTACTCAAAATGATGGTAATGGCGATCGCACACCACTTTGGGCTAATGCCACTTCATCTAAAATGATAGATGCTTCACCCATAGTAGGTAGTACAACTTATCAACTTAATGTTGATAAATATTTACCGTACATACAAGATGTACGTCCTAATATTGGCCAAGAAGACCTTGATTTGATGCGCGCCCGCAATCAAAGCACTGGTGAAAAGTTTCTACACGCCCTGAATCAAGCTGTATTTGGTGAGCTTGTTGGTGGTACAATACGTGGTATTGGTAGTATCTTTGAATTACCAGACGCTATTATAACCGAGCTAAGTGGTGGTAGTGCCGATTTTAATAACAGACTTATTGAACTTGGTAATAATCTATCAGACACTACAAAAAATGCTACTCCAATATACAGACAAAATCCTAATAAAGCGTGGGATACTACTGACGCAGGTTGGTGGTTTGAAAATGCAGTTAGTCTTACTTCTGCATTGTCTTTGATGATACCCGGTTTGGGTGTTACCAAAGGTGGTGGATTATTAATGAAAGGTCTTGGACTTACAGGTAAACTTTCAAGAGAAGCTACTGAAATTGGTAAAGCGCTTACTATGGCCATAACTATGCGTAATGCAGAAAATATGACTGAGAGTGCAATGGTAGTTAAGGATGGTATTAAACAATCAATGGCGCACTTTGAAGATGACGCTTCATTCGATCAGTGGCTATTGTCACAAGAAGGTCAACAGTATTTAGGTGCAGGTAATGCACCCGATAAACTTGAAGCATCTAAACATATCGCCTCAAAAGCCGCATGGCGTAGCTATGCAATAAATAGTGCTAATATTGTATTTGATTTTGTACAAGCAAGTGCTTTTCTCAAAGCCAATTATTTTACTCGCACAAATGCCATTAAGAGCGCAGCCATAGAAACAAAACTACTTGGTGCGCCAAAAACCATACTTGAAGCTGTCGGTAGAAATATTACACCATTTGCTCGTGGTGCTGCTTCTATAATTGGTGAGGGTGTAGAAGAAGGTGTAAACTTTATAGGTGAAAATGAAGGCCGTAAATATGTCGAGCAAATGCTGGAAAGCGGCAAAACACCTGGAGTTATCAGCTCCATAGCCCAAAACCTGGGAACTTATTTAGGCGATGGCCATTTATGGGAACAGGCAGCATGGGGGTCTATCGGTGGTGCTGTATTTGAGGGCGCTGGCTATCTCAGTCAAAAGCTTGCCAATAAAGACGGTATATCAACAGATACAACAAAATTAGCTGAAATTGCCAGCAGGCAAACCGCTTTAAAAGCACACAATGCACAAGTAGCAGCAATTGGTAAACGTGTTGCCGATGGTACTATATCAGAAGAAGAAGCACAGGAAGCTGTTAAGATTGTGAATGACGGTATGGCGTATTCAATAGGTTTACAAGCCGCTAAAGCCGGTAATGTTGACTTGCTTCTTGAATCGTTTCAAAGTGGTGAAGTTGAACGTACATTAACAGAGGGTGCTACTACAGATTTTCAAAAAAGCGTAATTGATAAAAAAGAACTTGAAAATCTTAAAGCAAAAGTACTTCGTGTAGAAGAGGCTTATAGAAAAGCGGTATCCTTTTTCTACAATAAACCTATTGAAAATGTTTCAAAAAGTGCATTGATTGATAAATACACAGAACACGCATATAATGTAGCGGCGCGCAAAATTGATGAAGCAAAAAGTGATGTTGCTTTTGCAACTATGGCAGATGGTGATATGTCTTATCAACTACACTTACAGCGTGGTACTAATCCAAAGCTCGGCTTGCAATTAAAGGTACTTAATAGTATGCTTGCAGATACAAACCTTAAAGGTTATGAATCAGTTATAAAAAATGAGATCTCTGAATTAGAAAAACAAAATACATCTGGTAGGATTGATACCACTGGAATGAGTTCACAATTATCTGAACAAATTAAACTTGGATTACTTCATAAATTCTCACGTATTGCATCTGAACAAGCAATAGGTGAGATGCGAAAAGATAAAACCATTAAGGCGTTTGACGGTGCTGTAAAAACTGCTATTAATAATAGTAAGAAGGCTGTTGAAGATCAGAATTATAACAAGTTCGTAACAGATTTAAATAATGAACTTGCAGCACAACCTGATGATACTACAAAACGCGTATATTTATCTAATGTACTTAGTGGTACTTCTAAACATAACGTACTTGACAATCGTAGAAAAAATTATGTACAGTCATTAATTACTACTCTTGATGCACAAACAAGAGCAGCTAATGCGCAAACTGCAACACCAATTGTACAAACTCCACCAAATGCACAAACACTAACTCCGCCAGAAGTAGTACTTGGTATGTCTAAAAAGGCTTATAAAGCTTTGATTAAAGACATAAGATCAGTCAAAGACATTAATCCAATAAATAAAAGATTAAATGTTGGGTCAGAATGGATAAATAAACTTAATGAAACAAAAAAGACATTAAATTTAAATGATCCTTCTGAAAAGTACGTCGCTGATATACTTGACGCATTAATAGAAGAAATTAAAAAATCTTTTGATGCTGCAAGTATAGAAACTGAATTAATTAAAAACGAAACCAACAACGCGGCTGTACCCGATTCTTATAAAGAATTAGGTAAGAGTTTCCATGATATGCTCATGGATTTTGGGCTTAATGATGTTGCTAAATATACTGATTATAACTTTAGGGCGCAAAATGTTGTTGTAGTTGATGACGTTAATGCTGCAGAAATTAACTACAATAAAACAGAACGATTAGTATTTATTAGAAAAGACATTTATGAAAGAATGTTGAAAGAGAAAGACTTTGCACAAGAAAAATTAATTTATATATTAGCTTATGATGAAGTTAGCAGACACTCAAATTCAAAGGAGCTTGAGGCCTTTTCTGATTTATTAAAAGTTCAATCACGTCCTTATTCTTTTGAGAAATTTGATGCTGCTGCTAAAAAAGATTATTTAACTTTATTTGCAAACATATACAGTAATGTTGCTTATTATAAATATTTGGAAGCAAATAAACACGCTATTATACATGAAATGGAAAAAGCCTTTGCTGGTCCACTTCTAACAACGTTAAAAAACCGTATTGTTGATTTAGCTTATAAATCAGAGTATGATGAAGCTGTTAAAGAGCGTGACGCACTTTTAGCTAAGATTGAAGAAGTACAAACAAAGAATGACGCAAATATAAAAAGTTTGCTAATTTCAGGTATGAATGTGGGTGATTTTTTGAAATTACATGGTTTAGAAAAACTATTTGATTTCGTCGGTTCATTTGGTAATTTTACTATTAAGATAGTAAAAGATAATGAACTAAAGGGTGGGACTGCATCTATAAACAAAAAAGATAAAACAGTTTCAATTATAGAAAGTGTTGTTAAGGATTATCCAGCATCTACTAATAAAATAAAGGAGTTAATATTACATGAATTTGTTCACTACGCTTATGCAGCAGCTACAAAAAGTGCTGATGCTGTAAGAAATAATAATAAAATTTTAAGAGAATTAATAAATGAGATAGTTATACCTGATTCTATAAAGGGTACAAAAGCTTATTTTCAATTTAAGAAAATTGAAGCTGGACTAACTGAAGAGTTACTAACATATACTCTTACTGATGAAGTGTTTTATCAATTTATGGAATCACATAACCCGATTGTACTTAATAAACTATTATCGTTTATAAATGACAATCTTGGTGAACAAGCAAGCGCACTATCTTTGATTCTCTCTCGTATGAAAGAGATAACATTTAAAGCGTGGGAAAATGGTTCATTGCCTGCACATACATTTGAAGCAGAGCAATTAGCTTCATTGTATGGTGTACAATTAGGTAACGTTACTGGTACTGGTACAAACGGTAGAATTACTATAAATGATGTACGTGCGTATATTGACGCTAACAATCTTGAAGTGATAAAAGCCGTTGATATACAATATAACGATACCGGTGACTATAATTTATATATACCAGTTATGTCACTTGGTATAGATAATGACGGTGCTGTTGATGCTCGTTTGTATAATGAGGCGGTCACAAAATTATTTGGTAATGTTGCTACTCTCTACTCACAAGCACAATTAGAAGAAACAGTTAAACGTTTGGTTAGTTATGACTTTGGTCCTGGTACAACATTAGTAGCTGAACGTGTAAATCAAAATATAATTGTACGTACACAAGACGGTTTAATAGTTGGTTTTGTTAACAGATTAGATAACTTAGTAAATTTATTTGATTCGGTACAAAGACTTGCAGCAGCTTCTACACCAGAAGAAGTAAAAAATATGATACTGGTTCCGTCGGCTGAACCATATAGAGCTTGGAAATTACGATTATTTGATGCTACAAATATTATTAATGACAAGCCATTTGAATTTGCCGTTGCTCAAATTGAACAACAGGTTAATACTGTAAAAGCACTACACTTTGCATTAGATAGTGGTAATTCAGAATTTACTATTACCAGAAAGACATCTGGTACGTTTGTAAAAGATGAATACCAACCACTAAATAATGTAGCCCCAAATATGGATGAAGTGTGGTTTGTACCACCTGGACAATCAAAGCAAACATTAACATCATCAAAAGACGGTAGGAGATACATTCGTATTGCTGACAATGATTATTTTAATATTGATCAATCATATACACCCGGTTACGTGTATGGGTTTTTCCCTACCGCCATCTCTGTACCGGGAAATGAAAATACAATGACACCTGTTCCATTACGGGTGAAAAATGCAAACAAAGCTGCTGCAAAAGCAAGTACACAACTGATAATGGACATTATTGATATGGTCAATAATGGTGCAGATCCTCTTACAAATGAGGACGTACGTGATAAGATAGTTGAACTCACAACTTATATTAATGTTGAACCCGCTAAATATACATCAGAAGATTATGTTAATATAACATCTGATGAAATTAGAATGAGTTTTGTAAACCCTAAAAAAGGTGGTGCTACCCATCATTTACATATAGCTTATAAAAGTAAATTTAATGAAGAACCAACTGTTTATGTAACAGAAGAAAAAAGTAAAACAAGTAAAATAGTACCTTTTATCTTTCAAGGTAAGGAACATAAGTACTTGTCTGGTACTAAAGTAATTGCCGATTTACTACCTAAAGTTATAGTAAACAAACGGCATAATATAAACTACAAGCACTTTAATGACAAGTCAAAAGTAGTTCAAGGTCTTGATTATTTAACATATCTTAAAACATATGTATTAGATACTGATATTAGTTATTTAAAAAATAGTCAAGGTCAACCACTTCTTGATAAACGTGGAAACAGAATTTCCAATGTGTTTGGAAAATCTGCTGATATGCAATCAAGTAACTTTGTTTTATCTATTGCACCAAAAGTAGATAATAACAATAACAATGTAAAACCTAAACAATTGGAATTGTTTAGAAGAGTTGATAAGTCAATTTTCCCTGTACAAGAGGATGTTGCTGCTGTTACGGCTTGGTGGGAACGTACCTTTGGTAAACATATACCACTTAATGTTGAGCTTGCTAACGTTATTATTCGTGGTGACGTTGAAGCGTGGGGTGTATTTGAGAATAGTGGTGTGACTATTGCCTCTGGAGCAGTGGAAGGAACTGCATACCACGAAGCATTTCACGTTGTATTCAATATGTTCTTATCAGAAAGTGAACGTACTGAATTACTTAATGAAGTTACTGAAGGTGCAAACTCACTTGAAAAAGAAGAGTTTTTGGCAGAACGCTTTAGAGAATTTATGTTACACAATGCTAATAAGCCAAGCAACAGTAAGGTATATGAGTTTTTTAAACGTTTACTTACTTTTTTGAAGCAAGTGTTTACTGGTAAACACGAAACTTTATCTGACAGGTTATTTAAAGATATTAGCTCTGGTAAGTTTAATAGACCCGCTCCATATTACGGCAATAATATAAGGTTTAAGTTAGTAGATGGATTTACAGCACAAGAACAAAGTGAAGTGGTCGGCGTAATGACCAAAGCTATTATTGATTATATGGAGTTGAATCCTTCATTGACTTTAGCAGAAGCTAAAGCAAATGGCCCATTGCGCGTTAATTTACTTGAATATCTTGAAGGTACACGTGGAATGATTCAATTAAATGAGCGTGAAGAAAATCTCAATAGAGTAATTGAAAACTATGATAAATTTTATGTTGAAACTATAAACTATTTACAACGTCAGTTTGGTATTGATGTTACTGATACAGTTGATTCAGATAAAGAGGTGTCTAAACACTGGGATGATACTAAGATGTTTAGTACGTCTGAAAAAGAAGGCTTATTACTTGCCGTAAAACGGGTAATAATGACGACACCTTCTAACACTCCTGGAAACTTTTTAGGATTACCTACTTATTTGAATTTTAACAAATACTTTCCATACATTCGTAGGATGATGGCTGGAGCCACAACTACTGAGGAAATGATTGCAAGACTTGAACATATTACACAATTTGATTCAAGTATAGGAAATATATCTGCGCGCTTACGTGCCGACAAAACGTTAGCAAACGCTTGGTTCTCTCAGTTTAGTAAACAAAACCCAAATAAGTCTGTAATTCTAATTAATCAAGATTCTATTGACTTAGATATATCAAATAAACGATCTGGACATTATATATTGTCTGATGGTTGGACTGACACGTTTAAATTACATATTGAAGCTGGCGACTTGAAAGATAAAGTAGAAGAGCTTACTACACAAAAAAATACTATATTAGAACTCATTAAAACCAAAGACAATGTTCGTTTAGCAAACGAGATAAGTGCGTACTTAAAAGTAATAGGTGTTAATTTAACACCAGAACTGATTAATAAATTCTTTACTAATCCGTCCTTTGGTGGTACAAAGGTAGTAATGTTTGACATCATTGAACCATTAATGAATGCAACCATTGCAGACATTTTGGAAGAGCGTGTTAATAGTTACGGCAGGTTTAACGCCTTAGCAGAACTTGCTATACAATATCATATAGATTTAACTGAATCATCATCATTTACTGTAACTGGTGAATCTGTATTTGGATTTATTACGCCTAATTATTTAAGTGATTTTGTAAGCAAGTTTAGTACTGTTTTAGATAAGAAAACAATAAATAAAGAAGAGGCTAAACGTCAATTATTTAATGTTCTTTTGGAATATGCTAAAGACCCTGCCATGTTATATAGTAACTGGTTGTTTGGGCCTAATGGATTTTTAACACTAAATGAAAATCAACATATTGATGAACTTACGGTTCAAAATTTGAACCTGACAAATATAAATAAGTTTGGTTACACACTATTAGATGGCATAAAGCATACCGTACTTCGTGAGGGTGTACAATATGATGATATGACAGATGGTACATGGCAGTTTACGAAACTTGCTATGTACATGGCATCTGTTGATGGTAAAACACGTGATAGTGTTTTTATGACACCTATATTAATACCATCTGACAGTGGTAATATTTATTTTATTCAAGCACCAAGAGTGCGTGGAGCGAACAGTAATGGTACTGTTCCACAATTTATTGATAATAGAATAAACCCGTTATGGCAATCTGTTAAAAATACGGTCTATCAAGAGATAGCACGAATGATTGAAGCACGTGATCTACTTTTTACTGAAGATATTACAGTACCTAAAAAACACAAGCTTAACGCCGAGCCAGATGATCCAAACTATGTAGATTATACAAAATTGCAAAAGTTTTATCATTATGTAGATACTGATAGTGATGGTTTACCTATTCTTATGAAAGACGGTAAACCAACTGGAAGGGTATTCCAATTTCATAATATTAGATCGCTAAATACATTAAAAGTAAATGCTATTGGCGATGAATACTCTTTGCTTGAAGATGGTATGTACACAAAGGATTTATATGAAAATGAAGAATTGTTATCGGCATTTGACGAGGAAATAGATACACATATAAATAAATTTATCTCTGAACTTGTAGCTGATGAATTGGCGATAAATAGTAAGTTCAAAGATAGTTTTGAACAACTTGAAAAAAGTTCAAGGTACTTTACATATGAACAAGCTATTGCTGAATTTGCAGTAAACAGTTATATTAGCAATGTTGAACAATTTAACTTTTTCATTGGACAGCAGAGTGAATATAAAAACGATAAAGATACAAATAAAAGGGCTAAAGAAATAACGTCGCCGAAATTAAAGTTGGCGAAAAATAAATCGCATTTTGTTGGCGTTACGTTAAAAGACGTAAAGATTAAAAGTGGTATCATAGATACTATGATTAACAGTATAGCAAAAGGCTTATCAATATCAGAGTACGATATTGATAATATAAAAAATAATACACCGACTTCACCAGATGAAGTGCGGATAGCTAATATTGTTGGTGGGTATCTTAAAATAAATTCAACGGACGCACAAGGGTATGTTACTCTTGATCGTTACGAGTATATACTAAACCAATTAGGTAGGCTTACACCTAAGATGAGTGAACTTATACGTCGCATGAAGTCACCTTCTTACACTCCTAAGTATAGTGAATTGCGTGAAGTACTGCAACCATTAAAAGGATTTTATTACAGCAGACAATATGATTCGTATTTGAACAGACACGTGTCTGTTCAAGTAAAATACTCGTCAATGCCATTAATACCAAGTTTAGTATATGGTAGTGATGCAGAAAAGTTATATCGCTGGGCAACTCGTGAAAACATTGATGAACTATTTTTTGAATCTGCTGAGAAAGTTGGTACGACACACATAATCAATATTGTAAAAGACGGTAAAATTGATGAATCATTGTTAGATAAATACAGTGCTGCAGATGGATACCAGCACAGATTGTATAATAATGATGATTGGGGTTTACAATTAGACGTACCAGATCATATTCAAGATACAGTAAATAAATTATCAACACAGCTTGCAAAGGTTGTGTTTGCTAATATTGAACCTACAACAATATATAATGTTGATGGAGATAATATGTCAGGTGCAGACTTGATTAAGTCGGCAATGGAATTAATGTCTGCTAATATTAAAGAAGATTTTGAGGGTGTCTTAACTGATATTGGTGCTGTATATGAAAATGGTACTTATGTGGTAAAGGATAAAACAAAATTAAGTGATTATTTAAAGAAAGAAGTAGAACGTCGTAGTTTAAACAGTAACTATTTTAATGCTGTTGAAATTACAGATTTAGGCAATGGAGAACTTGATTTTAATGTACCACTTTATGCTTCCGCGCTTTCTACTAAATGGGAAAGTGTCTTGACAAGTATATTTGCTAATAATGTTACAGATCAAAAGATCGCTGGTGGTTCCGCTGTTGTGACTTCGACAGCGTTTTTAACAAATGGTTTATCTTTTGAGAATATATTAAAAGGTGATGGTAAAACTATTTTGGAACTTGAACAAGAGGCGAATAAATCTACTGGTATTACTTGGCTCGATAAAAAACGTGAAGATAAAACTTTACGTATGTACACAGTTACAGATGAATCTGGAAGTTACGTAAAAGCTGAGATATTAATACCACCGTTTTCAAAGAATTTATTTGACAAGACTGGAAAGTTAATTGACATAAATCTTATTCCAGAAGATATAAGAACTGGCTATTGGTATAGAATACCGTATGAGGGCAAGCACAGCGGGCTGATATGTGAAGTTGTAGGATTTTTACCTGTTGATTCTAATATGATTTTGCTTCCGGTAGAAGCTATTAATCAATCTGGTGAAGATATGGATGTTGACAAACGTTTTGGTATTGTACCAGTATTTGATCAAAAAGACGGTGTATTTAGTAAACATAAAATTGGTGACGAAAATAGTTTTGATCGTTGGTTCAATGAGAGTTTTGCTAAGTCAATTAAAGCCGAACTTATTAATAACCCTGATGCGGAATTAAAACGCATCAATACACAAATAAAGCGATTTAAGACAACACTGTCTAATGTTAAGTCGCAATTAGCTAACTTAAAAAACTTTAGAAACGCTTCTAAAGAAACGATACTGTCAAACATTTACAGCGTTGCAAATACAATATTTGATGCTGACATTAATAGTTTAGGAGAAGTTAAAGTCTTAATTAATGAAAGACTGGAAGAAACTCAAAGTGAATTAAACGCAATAAGTGAATTGTACAATACAAGGTACTTAGAGCGTAATGAAGATTTAGCAATGCAATCAGTTCAATCTGATCTGAACACAGAACGTTCAGACTTATTTGAATTAATTAATGTTATAAATAAGGCTTATGAATCGTTTGACGATTTAAAAGCTGATGTACAATCAACGTTTGTTTCTGTTGATCGTAAAAAAGAACTTGTTGAAAAGTACGTAAGTCAGAAAAGACAATATCTTCGTGAGCGTTTAATGACGTATTATGAAGGGCTGACCCCTATACAACGGTCAACTAAATCTGAGCGTAATAATAAATTGCTTGATATTATACAAGCAATTTATGGTGAACATTCACACTATGCAGAAGTGATGTCACCGTCTGGTTTTGTAGAAGGTGCTGCTGTAATTAATGAGGTTGACAGACTTACTGGAGCTGATTCAGTAATTTTAAACCCTACATTAAATAAAACGCAAGATCATTTTAGGAAACAAAATATAAGTGGTCGTAAACTGAAAGGTATGGCTGCTGATAGTAATGCGTTTCTTTCAGTTGCGCAGGTTTCTAAGATGGAATTACGTTCCGATTTAGGTATATGGATGAAGTATCCTAAAACTGTATCTAACTTAGACACATTGAAGTCTAAATACGATACTGTTATTGAGTCAGAAGACAGTATATACGTAAAACATACTAAGTTTGGGTGGAACGCTGATGGGTCATTTACAAACGTTGAAAATAACATCACAACTAAACACGCTGGACAGACACTTGCACAAATATTAGACATTGTAAAAGAAGGTATTCCATATAACATGAATACTTATACTTTTTATATTATGTCTGCTATGCTAAACACTGGTATTCCAATGCGTGAAACTGGTCTGTTAATTAGACAACCTATACTATATGATATAGCAAATGATTTCTTTAATAATCAAGAGCTATTCTCTGATGGAACTGGGCAGGAAATATCAAAGAAAAAAATGGATTATATGAACAAGTTAGTACTTGTTCGTGATAGGATTGGTAGATATACTAATACTAATAAGTTTGCAAAGTACATAGAACGAGCAAAAGCTAATAAATTTTATATTAGTCAAAAAGATGGCAATATTGAAGAAGTTGTAAAAGACTTGTTTAATATTACTATGCCAACATCTGAGAACACCAATGGTGTATTCTCTGCTGATGAAATGGCAGAAATGATAACGCTTGGTGAGCGTTATAAACTTGATACCGATATTACAAAACTTAATAAGAAAGAACTTGTTGAGTTTGAGAATTTGCTAAAGAAACAAATTCTAATTGGTGAAAGGTTTTTAAAACTAAAAGAAGCTGGTGAAGCTTGGCAAGATATAATCAACGCTATACCAGTTGACAGAAGTGGTATCGGACCAACTATTGCAAATAGAAACGTTTTAATGCGCAAAATTGAACGTGCATCTACTTATAATAATGAAGGCGCGCGTGTATTGGTTGGTGATACAGCCGCCACGTTGGCTGTATATGGTACTTTACCAGATATTTTTGGTGATAGTACAGTTGAATCTGTATATCCAGTAATGCAATCTTATATGGAGTATGGATATGAAAAAGCTTATGAAATACTCTCACCAATGTTTTTGAAGTACACTTTCGGTGTTGATGCTTTAGTTCGTGCTACTTTAAACTCTTTGAATAAAGAATACACTGAAGAATTAGCTAATACAATAGCTAATTATTATATATTTACTGAAGTGAGTAAATTACCATTTTTTGCTAATGTTGATAAAGAGCAATTGTTTGGTATTGGACAATCTCCAACATTTGAATCTACTGAATTTAATAATATTAGCGCAGCCAATCAATTATTGCTTTTAAAGCAAAGATATGCCGATAAGTTAGCTAATACTACAAACATTCTTAATTTTTTGGAAGAGAAATTAAGTAAAGAAGATGTTAAACGTCGTCAAGTACATAGTATTGATTTTATTAATACTTTATCAGATGATATAACTGATGATGAAATTATCAGGTCATTTAATAACTTGTGGAACGGATTTATAGATGACGTTTATGATGAGGATTTGGCGACTTTTGCAAGATCGTTAGTGCAATATAATTACTTTTATAGTGGGTTTGGTATGCGCGCATCCAGCATATCAAAGTTAATACCAAATGGTATCTTGCATGAAATTGGTTATGTAAATCACATTCGTAATTTAGAATTGCGTATGAAAAACAGACCAGAAAATTATGGAGAATTTTTTCATAATTTTGTACGTGCAAACTCATTTAATTCGTATATTGTACCAGTATTTAATCCCAAACGCCAGGATTCATACACTATAAATAAAGCTACTGAAATACTTTCAATACCTGAAAAGGTATTAGAATATATGCCGACGGTACAAGCTGCAAGTTACATAAATGTGCCGATACTTGTACCAGTGAGAAATGGACTTGCCGATAAATATGTAAAGGTAGATGAACGCTTGTATCAATACTTTTCCACTGAAAATAACGTAAGACGTTATATACCCGTTGAAAGACTTGGCTCTACATTCATTAATGAAGTTGGTAACACTATTTTAGATAAAAACAAAACTCTGTTACCAACAGAATTGTATGAACAATACGCTCTTGGCAGTGTACCTACAAACATAGTAGGTATGCAATTTGCCGGTGAACATCAAAATCCAAAAGACGGATTAATGTTTAGCAATGCCACACAATTTATTGGTAATGACCTTATGAATATAAAAGGTAGTACAACGGCATTGTTTGCAAGACTGTTTAAGTCGAAAGCTAATACTGGCGAATATGCTGCTAATGATTTAGTAATGATTTCTGTTCAAGGTCGTAGAGGTAATATAAAACCATCCGAACTGAAAGCAAGAATCATAGAGAATGATAAATTTACAGGTGTGTATAAGAACATTACAAAAGCATTACTATCAGGAGCTACTGTAATGATTGCATCACCTTATACTGAAAATGGTACACCAATTAAATCCTACAACAAAGACTATAACATTGGAGATATGATTGTACGTAACCACTTGAACAAATTGGTTAATGACAATAGACTTGCTACAAGGATTGAAAACGGTGTGCAATTCTTTGCATTGAAAGAAAGCAACATAATTACTTTTTCACGTAAACGTCAATTACTTACAGAAGAAGAACAAAAGGGTATTGACGAAAATACATCATGCAATGTGTAACTTTATTGCCCCAACAGGGGCCAAATCAATTTTAGTTGATGATGCTACTAAATTGTATGGCAGTGAGTATGCTATAAAAGCATTTGCTATTGCTAATAGTAGTACATTTGATGCTTGGTATGGTAAAGCTACCAGAAACAGAGTAGGTGAGCCTACTCTTGTACAGGGAAAATTCATAAACGACAAAGGTGAGGAATTAACTGTTGAGGGTAGAAGTGAATTATCTGATGCCATAAAAACGGCAGAAAAGTTAGAGAGGTTATTTAATAAATACACGGACGTATCAATAGTTGCTGACACGACTATTGACGAACATGGATTTACAATTACTAAGGATGGTAAGACTTTAGTAACTTTTAACCCACGTACTGCTAAATTAGAAACCATATTTCACGAGTTTGGTCATATATATATTGATTTATTAGATCAAACATTAGTTTCTAATGCAATAGAAGAATTACGTGACAGTGATTTATGGAATAAAGTACAAAGGTTGTACCCTGAGTTAAACGGTAACGCTCTTGGTAAAGAAGTACTAACAACAGCAATTGGTATTCATGCAGCAAATCAGATAGATATGTTGCGTAAGTACACTGGTAGTGGTTCGATTACAAAAGAACTTACTGGTAAAATACTCTTTTACATAAATCGTATAATATCAGAGATTGCTGCACTATTCGGTATTACTCGTAATAGTGCTGAACGTTTAGCTTACGACCTTACCGGCGGTAAACTTAAAAACAGAGTAACGGGAAAGATTGTTGAGGGGGTAATAAGAAAACAAAAAAACCCGATAAAAAATGTTCTTGAGTTGTCAGAACAAATACAATTAAGTGCCGACGAAAAGCACTATATTGTTAAAGCAACGCGGACAAAACTTGAACGTGTAACAAACTTTGTTGAATTACTTGCTGGCGTGTTTGATCGTGAAGCTGCGATACAAGCTGTTTCTAATTCAGATAAACCATTATATGAAGCTTACGAAACACCAGATCAAGTAGCCCGTCTATGGGCAGATAAAAGAGAAGAGGGTACTGGAATACATGGTATTGCTGAATTGTATATTGAGGGAAAAAATAAAGGTGTAGATAGAGAGAAAATAAAAAAGATTATATTAGATGTGCCACATCAGCCAGATAAGGCTGGTCAATTTGACGAAGATGGTGTACGTATTTATTCTGGAATGAACAGCGATCAGGTTGCAAATTACGTTGATGTTATATTTGATTTTATTGATAGTTTATATGCAAAGGGTTTAAAGTTGTACACCGAAGTAAAGGTGTATGATGAAGAGTTGGGTGTTGCTGGTACAATAGACGTACTTGCTGAACATCCTGACGGTTCTGTTACATTATATGATTTTAAGACAAAAGAGCTTGTTGTTAAAGACAATACAGAACATACAGCGTTTGATGATTTTAACGCCGACAACGGTAAATTTATGAAGGGTATATTAGGTGACGTACCTAATAATGCCAATGGAAAATATTCAACTCAATTATCTTTTTACAAAGCAATTCTTGAACGTCAGGGATTAGTTGTAAATGATATGAGAATTGTACCACTTGTTGGTGAAATAGAAGAAAGAAATAATCAGTATAACTATAAAAACCTTAAATTATATACTAATAGTAGTGCATCAAATTTTGATGGCACTACGTTTAAACTACAAGACTTTTCTCAACGTATTCTTGACGCCGCATTGGGTAAAGACCCAATAGAAGAAAAGATTAAGCGCGCTGTTGAAACTATTGACGTGCAAGATAGAATGTCAACAGATTCGTTGTATCTTGCCGAAAGTCGTGAATGGTTAAGAAATGTAATTGTTGATTTACGTAAATCAATTGCACGTTTTACACAGACATCTGACCCTGATAGGGCAGCCAAATATAAAATTGCGGTAGAGGAGTTAATACATAGAATTTCTGTAACAGATGAAGTTGAGGCAATAACAAATTATAGTTTGTATATTGTAAAAACCTTGTATTCATTACACAAAAAACTACACGGACAAGTAGCAGTTACTCGCAGAGAATCTGGTATTGCTGAAGAGGTTGAGTTTAGAGAGGGTTACGCGCAAATGACCTGGGAAGATATTAAAGCACTTGAAGAAAGTGATTATAATGAATTTATGGAGTTTCACGCATTTTTAATAAATGCGGAACACTTTTTGTCGCAAATCACGAAAATAAGGGATATACCGTTTTCTAAACTAATTGAAACAGCAGAACTTAGCGATGAAGATAAACAGATATTAAATGCAGAGGCTATTAATTTTGCAAGGAATTTTGAGGATGCAACATCAAACGCCGATAAGTATAATATATACTTTAAATTTGTAGAAAAACTTGGTGGTAAGCTTGGTGACGCTGTTGGTAAATTAAAACAATATGAAGGGCTTATCTCTGATTTAGAGATAACTGTAAAACGTTTGAACAAAGAATTGGACAGACGTTATTTGGAATTGTCGAATAACCCCCTGTACACTGGTAACTTATCTGCCGCGTCGGAAATGTTTTTTAAGGCTCAACTTGATGAAACATTTATGCAACGATATGCAGATGCTTTGGCGGACACACATCATAGTTATATAGCAAACGTAATAAAAATGTATGATTATACTATGCACGACTATAATGAAGAATTACGCAAACTTGTTGATGAGTTTAAAACTAAAACAAAAGATGTTGATTTGAAAAAGTTAGTTGACGACAAAGGTAAATTTATTTTAGAAATTGATAGTGAGCGTTACAAAGACGCAATGACTGAAATGTATGTAAGAGCTAATGCAGTAGGTATTAAAACGGCTGCTGGCAAGAAAATAATAGCCGATTGGTTCAAAGCCAATACCGTACAATTAACACCAACAGAGAAATTACAATTGATTGAAAAGAAAAAAAGAGAACTAAGCAAAGCTGAATACACAAAGTGGTTTAATGAACAGCATTATTTCTCAACTACCTCAAATACAAGATATGAGCGTAGAGATAAAGCGTTTTATAAACCTAATCCAAGCATATACACTAATCCAGCATACACCGCATTGTCACAAACAGAACGTGACACAATAGCATATTTAATGAACTTAGTAAAGTATGTTTCTGAGCATACAAAAACTAAGTTTTTTGATAATGGTTATATCCCCGCTGTTCCAGCTAATCAAAAATCTGCTATGCAACAGATTAAAGACAACCTCGGTTGGCGTGGAACACACGAAGAGAGTGATGTCGCAATTGTTGATAGCGACGGTGAAATTGTAAACTTTCTTACGTTTAAGTTTGCTAATTTATTAGAACAAGAGGCATACGAAAAAGTTCCCTCAAATCTATCTGCAACAGCAAAACGAGAAATATACGCACGTAACCATGAAATAAAAAAACGTAATGAACTTGCGCACGGTGCAGCTATCGTTAAAGATTTAGATGTAGTTATACCAATATTTCTTGAACAAGGATTAAAGCACAAATACAAAAAATCAATAGAGTTTGAAATTTGGCGTGTACGTAAGTCTTTGTCGGAAAATCATAAGATAGTAATACAAAAGAATGGTAAACCAATAATAGATAAGTTCAAGAAAAACGCTGGATTGTCCAATCAACAGGTTGAAAAAACCGCCGAAAATAGTAGAATTATGGAACACTATAAAGATTGGATTAAAATGGTATTCTATGAAGATTTTGAAGCTGATGAAGGTGCTTGGACAAAAGTAGCGAGGGTATTACAAAACTATACTTCATTTAGAGGTATGGCAATAAACCCTCTAAGTGCTATAAATAACCAAGTTTATGGTGCGTTAATGTCGCGTATTGAATCATATTCTGGTGAATTTTTTAGTAGAAAAGATTGGTTTGAGGGTAGTCTTATTTATGATAAGGCTATGTTTTCGTTCTTTACTGATCGTAACAGTATAAATGAATATAGTTCAAAGGCAAGTGCGTTTTTGAATTATTTTGACGTATTGATGGATACACGTGAACTTGTTGAAAATCCAAACAGTAGTACTGCTACAACTGCAATAGCAGTAAATAGATTGTCAAAAGTACTGGGCGCGGCTTATCTGCTAAATAACATAAGTGAACATAACTTACAGGCAAGATTGCTCTTTTCTATGGCTAAAAGTCATAAAATAGTAAATGGTAAGATTATTTCGTATAGTGAGTATATAAGTAAAACTCAAACAAAATTTGACCCATTTACTGTTACTGAGGAAGAAGCTGCAAAAATTGTAGCAGCTAATAAAGAACGTAAAGCCGCAGCACAAAAGGCTTGGAATGATTATATAAGTGTCTGGAACGCTTTTGATTTTGTGGATGGAAAGTTAGTACAAAAGCCGGAAGTACAAATAGACACGAATCAAATAGCCGATTTTGAAAGACGTGTTTTGGGTGTCAATCAGTACATACATGGTATTTATAATAAAGCTGACGCGGGTGCTATGCAAAAATTCGCGTTAGGTAGATTGGCTATACAATTCAGAAAGTGGATGCGTCCGGGTTGGAACAAGAGGTGGGGTTCACGTGCGTTTGAAGAATACTGGAACGAACGTAGAAGAAACACTGATGCTGGTATATATGTCACTACTTTAAAGTTTTTATTAAAGCCAGTATATAATGAATATGATAATTTACAACAAAAAGAATACGCAGAACAAACAACTGTGTTACAATCATTAGGTAATATTGTAAAGGATTATAGCCACATGATTCGTAATATTAGAGTACATTGGCACTCTATGTCTGATGGGGAACGTGCTGCGATTATACGTACAATGCTTGAATGGGCTTCATTAGCTACAGCGGTAGCAATGTTATATATGCTTAAGTATATAAAAGAAGATGACGACGATCCACCGTTGGCACTTATGCTTGCACTATACCAAGTTGATAGAACTGCTACTGAATTAACAACATATGTACCTATGGCTTTTGTTCCAGGGTTCGCTGGTGGTGGTTGGATGAACGAAACAAAGAAGATATTAAAGTCACCGACAGCTACATTCTCTACAATAGAGAACTTGTTTGAGTTCTCAAAAAACCTTATAATGTATCCGTTCTTAGATGAAGAAACAAGGACTTATAAAGGTGGTGTATATAATGGAGAAGATAAGTTAAAAGTCAGCTTTATTAAATTGGTTCCAATCTGGAATCAGATTAATAGAGTTGATAATTTGGATAAGAACTATAAATATTATAAAATGTTTTGATCGGTGAACGTGCCGATCAAAAGGGGGCGGGCTTGCGTACAATCGTGCGCAAGCCCTTAATCTTTTAGTACTTATTACAAAATAGGAACGTTTGCAACTCTTGAATAAATCCTGCCGTTGTAATTACATCGGCTCTTGCCGTTGCATTGAAGGTTATAGTTCCTATCTTTTTTCGATACACAAATGAGTCATTTATTACACCAGTAAAAATAATATATTCACCAGTATAAGTAAACGAATTGTCTGCCTTTAACGACGACAGCCAACTAACTGCGTTGGCTTTAAAAGTTGACAATGTTACAGCAAAGTCTTGTTTTGCTACATTAAATACTACAAACCTCATAATACTACTATCTACATAACCACTGGTTACATAGATGTTTTCGGTGTTGCAAGGTTGAGATGTCTGCGCAAATACGATAGTAGAAATAAAGAGTGCAATTATTGTTGCTGCGGTCTTGATGGCATTTACGGCTGCATCGTAGCCAGTGTGTACCGGGCTATCGTCCGGGACGTTGTAATACGTTCGATTGTTGGGCGTATCTAAGACCGGCATTTTTGCGCCATCTTTAGTTTTTACCACTATAAACGATAGCCTATTTGTTAGCTTTGCTAACCTTTTAATTATTTCTTTCATTTATTATTGTGTTTTTTGTTGTATTGAATAAAGTGTCGTAAGTTGTTTTCTTCGTCCTCATTTTCCAATGCACCAATAATACTACCGTTAAATAATCCAGGTTTCTTTGCTGACTTTATTGCCGCCTTTACGAAAGCATCAGCGTTTTTATCTATTTCGGATTTTGTACGCTGCTTGGCTTTCCTTGCATCAGCTTTTGCGTATTTCTTTCGTATTGTAGCAATTACATACGCTATTACAGCATATGTTCCACCCGCACTTGCGAGCATAAATAGTAATTTAACCATTGTTGAGTTTTTTAAAATGTTTGCAATCTTTTTTGTTTGAACACACGGTATCATGTCCGCAATCGTCACACGACCAATCTGGCCGTAGATTGTCGTAAACTTTATTTAGTGTATCTATTGATGGCTTTGTTTTTATGTAGGTTATAAAACTACCAACAACAACGCCAGTAACAAAACCGACAAGTAGTGATATAATTGTGCCCATTAGTGAAATATTGTTTTGCGACGCAACTTTACGAATTTTATTCCATCGTTAGTTACGTCAATTCGAAATCGGTACTTTATGTACCGTTTTTCTACACTTTTACCACTTGCATAAAAGACAACATACGCCGCGTTTGGTAACGTAGCTATTATATTACGTTTGCGTAAAAACGCAAAGTAACCATTGGGTGTTACTATACGACGTCTGTACAGACGCAACATAATCTCATATTTGTCTTCTATTGCACAGATCATCCGATCAGTTTTAGTAGTAAGCTTTTTACGTTTTCTACCGGTGGCTTCATTATCTTACCATAACTATTAACCACGTGGTATGTGTCATCACCATTTTCTACAATTGTACGATCGTCACCAGCAGCCTGTACTTCTTCAGCCGTTGTTTTATCGAGATAGACCTTTTTCATATTGTTTTCCATTACAATATGAAAAGCCTCATTATAATACTTAGTGAGGCCACACAGCACTGTTGCATTATGAAGTACTACTTCAATATCAACAAGTGCGTCAAGTACTTCCACCGGATTGTATTTTCCCTCGTCTTGTTCAGCTTTATAATCTGCAAACTGATCACCAACAGTGCTAAAATACGTTGTAGTAGCGACAGTGCCTAAACCGTTTGCAAGTTCAAACACTTCTTCAAGCAGCATTTTAATTAGACGTTCCTTTGTTAGATTGTCAATATCTGCCTGTAAGCCGATGTTATGCAGTGATAACGTCGGTTTTAAAAACTTTTCAACAAGTTCTACGTGTGTCATTATTTAATTGGTTTTGATTTTATAATAATGCCAGATGTTTTTGTTTGATCTGGTATGTTAACGTACGCAATTTCGCCACTTTCATCGTATCTGAGTGCAGGTGTAGTTTCAATAAATATGTTACGTACACGTGGTCTTGGTTTAGTCACATCATTTTGCATTTCCCAAATCTTGTACATATTACGTAATTCTTCCTCGATTACTTTTTTACGTATTGTTAGCTCGTCCATTGCATCCATAATGGCGTTATATTCAGGATGGTTGCTAACTTTATAATCATATTCGGTACGGACTACTCCATACTGAATAGTACCACGACCAGTAACCACCTCTTTGCCAAACATCTTCTGTATTGAAGGCATTGCACGTACCTTGTCATATATAGCAGTCATTTCTTTATAATCAAAGAAAAATTCTACTACATCTTCAAACTTATCAAAGTTGTAATTTTTCATGTCGTTTTTGGTTATGCAAGTTCATCAAGTAAATCACGTATCGCATCATCTTGTTGTGCAGATTCAGCCAAATCACGTAGCAACTGGATTAATTGGTCATATTGTTCTTGTGTAGTACCAACTGAGTATTTTATTTCTCTCAGCATTTCAACGGTGAAACCCATTTTGTATTGCTCCAAGTACTTAACAATAATTTGCTCTGTTGCTTTTGTCATCGCACTAATATCCGGCAGTACAATACCTGCATACAAGTAATACATTAACATTACTAAATGTAGCATATCTGGATATGTCATACGCCTGAGCAAGTAGTTGATGAATTGACTTTCCGTACAATCAATAGTGCGATACACTTCAGTAAATGCTTTTTCTGGTTCAATTACTGTAAACTCAGGGTTTGTACCAAACACTTTATTAATGTATGAAAACAAATCCAATAGATAGAGATGAAACAATCCCCACTCATCTCTTGTTAATTTAACTACCATGATATAATCTTTTTGCCCAACCTTCTAAGTGTGTTATTTGTATCTTGGAAAGTTGGTGTTAACCACTCATCATTTCTTCTCACCGCCGCCGCCGGGTGTTCATCCACTTCTGTATAGGGATGTTCCACTTTGCGCAGCACTTTCTTAGCGCTCTCACCCCAACCAATTAGTACAATATCTCTATTGTATCTAACTAAGTCTTTTAAAAACGCTACTGTAAAATCTTCCCATATATAATGATGGGAAGTGTCGTTTGCACTTGTTGAAATTGTAAACGCTGAGTTTATCAACATGACACCCTGCTTTACAAGATAGTCAAGTTTCAAGTCGCGCTCTTTTTCTCCGTAATAAGTTTCAAGGCAAATAAATATCATTTTTAATGACGGACTTAAGCCAAGTCCGCAACCAAATGCTCTACCTATTGCCTGTCCTGGAGTTGGATATGGGTCTTGCCCCAATATTACAACTCTTACATCATCCGGCGTATGTTCATTTATACCTTTTAGAATCTTGCTTTCCGTTGGCAAAAACGACTTCTTTTTTACCGTTCGATGTGCTATATTTAGCGCCTCTATGGTATTATTAGAAAGTATGCTGCGCCACTCATTTGTTAATGGCAGCGCAGCATTGACCGGATTAGTATGAGAAAACTCTTCATTAAATAACATCACATTATTCTATTGACTTGCATACTGCTTGTCGAGGTATGCCCGATTCTGTAAACCCTCTGTGCCTTATATTGGCCGTTAGACCAATATATTCTTGTTTGTTTTGCAGAATAATCATTCGTTCCTCTGAGGTAAACTCAGATAAAGTAAGATTGAACTCTACAAATTTATCACCTCCTTCGTAGATAACAGTTAACATTGCCTCTGCCGGTTCATTTGGCATTGGCATAACTGATACGATGGTGCATTCAGCGTCGTCGTAATTTATATACTTTAAAACATCTTTTGACCTAATTCCAGGTGTGTACATTCCTGTGTGTTTGCGGATTATTAAACCCTCACCAGAATTTCTTACGACAAAATTGTCGTAAAGCATATCAAACACTACTTGGTTTGGTGATATTGTAATTGGTATTACTTCGATTGGACCACTATTTCCATCTAAACACGCAGCCAGTGTTAATAGAATTTCACGTCGGGCTTGCCAATTTGTTTCTGTAACCACGTCAAACAAACAAAGACGTACCTTTTGTGTAAGATCACTTCGTTTCTTTGTTGCAGAAATCGTTTGTTGTAATGGCATATCTGCGTATAATTCACCATTCAAAATAGGTAATCCTGGAAATGTAAGATACAATTCTTTTACAGCGTTTGCAATTTCATAACATACATTGTCAAGTGTATCACCCTTTGGCGTGTGTCTGTCTTTACCAGATCGTGTACGCAAACCATCTGGCGTTACTAAACAAAACACTCCATCATATTTTGGTTGTACGTCAAACGTACCCCAAGTAGGAAATGCACGAACCCTCTTACTTTGCGTACCACTGGCATGATGTGGCAACAACTTTGCTTTAAGAAACGTCATTGCTTTCGGGTTGTCCTCTGTGTCAGTACGTTGTGTTTTGAGGTTTCCAGCAACGTGAAATAGTACTGACATTCCATCAGCAAGTGTATGTTTGAAGTTGCTGTTATTCCTGTTAAGGAACTCAATAACAGAGTACTCCACTCTGTCATATAAGTTATCTTCAGGAATCAATTCAGATAATCGCTGATACCCTTTGTCGAGGGTTTCAACTTCAATAGCGGCAATACGTTCAGACGCAACAACCAAAGCGTTTTTGTAGTTCGCTCTTCCTTGATTGACAGGAAATACATTAGTATGTGAGCGTTGAACGATACCACCAACTATACCAAAATAAATGTGTATTGTAGCGTTTTCTGTGTCACTAAGTGTGTCAACAGTAGCCGCGTAAAAACTTATTCCATTTTTACCGCGTCGGAATAAAACGCAAGTGTCTTTGCTCATTTTGCAAATTTTTGTTTATGTTAAAGAGATATATTTCCAATTCTCTGCTCCGTTTTAAGTTTGTTGATGTTTTAACTACACCGTTTGGTGTAGTGTATTTTACGTATTTAATCCAATACTTATACGGATTTTTTCCTTGCTTTATACACCTTTCTAAATCTGAACCTTTTAATTTACTATGTTTTAGGTTCATATAAAGTGAAGCAAGTGCGTAGCTCTGATTGCTACTTAATTTATAATCATAAATCTTATTAACTTTTTGTACATATCTATCAAGATCATATTCTAATTGCACATCTGCGTCTTGTTTTGTTTTTATGCTTTTTATGGTCTTTCCAACATGACCATATCCAATTGTACGATAACCTGCTGGGCAGGTGTATTTTTGAAGGCGTAAACCCTCTCTCCGTTTTAACTCATGTAGAATTATCTTTCGATAATCTACATTTGTGTAGATTGGAATAGGTTCACACCTATCCAATTTATTTTCTGCTTGTATTTTGTTTTCAACGTTTACACACGCAAACAAATATACAAAAAGTAAAATTATTTTCATGGGTTGAATTTAAGTTAAAAAATGTACCGACGCTACATTT
>JACCDG010338459.1_pt1 | contig 35519 bp, 72 predicted proteins | sample 7442471 | NCBI WGS metagenome assembly JACCDG01 (sample SAMN15323444, study PRJNA562643) | freshwater metagenome | isolation source: river surface water | place: USA:Blue River Watershed | collected 2017-08-17 | reverse complement strand
TTTTATGTTGTTTGTTGTTTTGTTTATGGTTTTAGGAACCGGACTTTTATCTTGGGCATGGGTAAGAGGAATTGATTATATGAAAGAAAATCATCCTGATTATAAGGGAGAAGATTTTTTAAATGATGATTTTGCTCAGACTGCTTCCGGTAGAGACCATTGGGATGAGTGGGATGATAACACCGTCCACGCAGAAGGGGATTTTTAATATTTATATAAAAGAAAAAGTTATGAAAGAATTTATCGCAAAGTATCAGAAAGCAATTGTAGGAACGGGTGCAGTATCGGTATTATTGATATGTTATCTACAACAAAAAGAATTAACAAAGTTGCGTAGTGAAAATAAGATTGAAGTTTTAGGTGGTGGTGACATTGCTAAATCTCAAACCATAGATTCATTACAAAATAAGATTGATTCATTAGAAGCCGAAATGTGGCCTCTAAAAGTTGAATTGGGTAGACATGAGGTGGCATATGAAATCTTTATGGAAAGAAATCCAAAAGGTGCCAAACAATATGGTGATATAATTTCAAACGAAACTGAATAATGGAAAATTTAATTACATTTGTAAACTATTCCAATCAAATTCCTATTATATTAGGAATGTTGGGTAAGGAAAATTTGGAATACCAATCAATATTTGACCAGAACAATTTTGAGAATTCTAATATACAAACTTATTTTAGTAGTAAATTAAATGCTAAAATAATGTTTTTTAAAGAAAATCAACATTTTATAAACACTCCAAACGAATTTTTCAATCAATTTAATAAAAAACTTATTTTTATTGAAGTTTTAAATGATAACGGATTGCATGAAAAATTTAAAGAGATAGAAAATGCAAAAAAATGTTTTATATGGCATTATGGTGAAGTATTTGAAAAGAGATTTTTAGATAAAATTGCAGAAGCTAAATACGATTTCATTTTATCTGGATCTAAAAGACCTGAATTAGAAAAGGATGAAAATTTTAGATTAGATTTATTTTTACCATTTAGATATTTTAGATATTTTATAGGATATTATTATTTGGAAAGTTTAGTTGATAATATACCAACTCCAAAGTATAATAAAAATATAGACAAATTATTTTCATATGTAAGAACGGGAACAAATAGTGGTTGGAGAAATGAATTTATAGAATTGATTGATGATGAAAAAATATTCAAACCAAAAAATTCAGCCAACGATGCATATGATTTGTTATATCCAAAGTATAAACATTTTGAAACTATAAATGATTATTTATATTGTAATTTCAATTTGGTTTTTGAAACAATAAATTATGGAAACAATGATGAATGTTTTTTAACTGAAAAAACTTACAAAGCTTTATTCTTTGGAAAACCTGTTTTTTTAATTGCACCAAATGCATTATTAAAATATTTAAAAGATAATGGATTTTATTTGGTAAATTTTGAATTTCAAAAAGAAATTGAAACACCACAAGATTTAATGAATGCATTTAAAAAATTTATATATTGGTTAAAAACGCAAGATAAAATAACAATTGAATCTGCTTATAATTCTTTTTTAGATAAATCAATAAATAATAGAAAGTTATTAATGAACATAGTGAATGATTATAAGGAATGTGAAAATATATTAGAAAGATTATTAAATAGTTAATTATGAATACGGAACAATTTGAACAAATAATGCAAGTTCTTAAAGAAATAAAAGAATTATTAGAACAAGAAAAACAACCACAAACAAAAATTACTGTCGTTGGAAATAAAATACAACAAAATACAAAAGGTATAAAAAATAGTGAAGATTTTACCCTATAAAATGATAAAAATAGGGTATTTTTACCTATTTTCATAACTCGTTGATAATCAAAGGCTTATATATTAAGCCTTTTTTTATTGCGTAAATCGTTGATTATCAACATATTATAAAAAAGTTTAATAAATATTTGGTAATTCGGGAAAAAAGTCGTATATTTACATATATCCCACAAAAAAATACAAAATCTATATATTATGAGTTGGTACGAAAAGTTCAAAACCGGCACCAAAGACTATTTGGTAAAAGGTAGTAAAAACTATGCTTCATCTTTTTGGTATGATGATTATGATACATCTTTTGACTATCTTGAGACGTATGGTAATTATCAAACAAAAGATTTAGCTGCTTACAAAAAAACACACAATCTTTACAAATTAGCATCGGTTAGAAGAGCGATTTCTAATTTCGTTCAGATTGTAACAAGTAAATCAATTCCTGTTTCTTTTGCTACAAAAAGTGATAGTAAAACGGATGGTGAAAAAGTTATTCTTTCCGCTGATGTGGATGATAATTTTGATGTATCAGTTGGTTTAGCTTTACACGAAGGTTCACATATTGTTCTTTCCGATTTCAGATTGTTAAAACAACTAAATGATTTGAGAAGTAATTTGGATAATATTGTAAGACATTTCAAAATGCAAAAAGAGAGTGATATTAGAAATGGTGTAAATCCAAAAACGGATGAACAAATTGGAAATGAAATTCAAGAGTTTGTTGAAAAGTATATCAATAATTATGCACCCGATTTCAAACCACAAATGAGAGATATTTACTCTAATACTGGTAAAATAGGTAGTAAAGGTTTCCCAACGGATGAAGTGTTGGATATTGTGCAAGGTTTAACGAATTGGATTGAAGATAGACGTATTGACCATTACATATACAATTCAGCTCCTGGTTATAGAGATTATTATGTAAGTATGTATGAACATTATTTCAATGATAAAGCTGTGACTAAAGGTGTTAAATCGGATGAGTTTACGGATGAAACATTTGAAAGTTATATGTTCCGTATTATCAACCTACTTAACGAAGAAACTGACTTGAGTAAGTTGAAAGGTTTGAGAGCAATTTATCGTATGATTGATTTGAAGAAGATTGATAGATTGAAAACCACAACCGACTCACTTAATCTTGCTATTGATGTATTGGGGCAAATCTTACGATATGTTCCGATTGACCCGAACAAAGTTCAACAACAAAAGCAAACCGGTGGTAATGGTGATGGTGAAGGTCAACCTACCGAAATTAATGATATAAGTAATATGGAGTTATCGGAAAATGATGGTGATGGTGAAGGACAATTGGTTAAGTTATCTAAAAATGCATTGGAACAACTAAAGAAGAAATACCAAAAACAAAAAGATTTCTTAAATGGTGATATTAAGAAAAAGAAACTTACTAACCAAGAAAATCAAAAGCTAGATGATATACAAGAATCAGGTACCGAATTAGTTCGTGTGGGTAGTGATATAACGAATGATCGTGGTGAGAGAATTGGTAAAGGTGTTGATTGTATCGTAGTGAAAAAATTGACTAAGAAGTTATTGGAAAGTAATGATTTTCCATTTACGAATGATGCTTGGCAACAAGAAGGATTGAAAGTTTACTATTTAGATGAAGTACGAAAGGGTGTTATGTTGGGTACTTTGTTAGGTAAGAAATTACAAATCCGTAGTGAAAGTAGAGAAACGGTCTTTAACCGATTGAAGAAAGGTAAAATTGATGCTAGATTGGTTGCAACGCTTGGTTATGATAACGAAAATGTATTCTATACCAAAGATGTTGACCAATTTAAGAAAGCAAACTTACACATATCAATCGATTATTCAGGTTCAATGAGTGGTAGTAAGATTAAGAAAGCTATTACATCGACTGTTGCGATTGTTAAAGCATGTGATATGGCTCGTAATATCAATGTACAAGTTTCAATTCGTTCAACCGATAGTGGTGGTAGAGGTTTACCTTACATCGCATTAGTACACGATAGTCGTAGAGATAGTTTCAAACAATTCTGCGATTATATGAGTAAGTTGACTGTGACAAATACTACACCTGAAGGTTTGTGTTTCGAAGCAATTATGAAACAACTCATCCCTACAACAAATGATACGGATAGTTATTTCTTAAATTTCTCTGACGGACAACCAACATATAGTATCAATAGTGGTGGTGATGAAATCCACTATGGCGGTAATGCAGCAGCAGAACACACCTATCGACAAGTGAAAAAAATGATGGGTAATGGTATCAATATCTTATCATACTTTATTACCGAATATGGTGGTAATTTTGAACAATCATCCGATTGGCAGGTATTTAAAAAGTGTTATGGTAATGATGCCAAATATGTAAATGTTGAGAATATGTTTGAAGTTGCAAAAACAATGAACGAACTTTTCTTAAAGAAATCATAAAACTAAACCCCACAACAAAGTGGGGTTTTTTATTAGAATGTAATTAATTAAACAAATATAAAACAATAGGTTATGAGTAGAACTACTACTAAAAAGACAGTGGATACCTTGGTCGGTTTCACAAATGAGTGTTATAAATCTATCCAAGTTGGTAGAGCATTCGCATTGATGACTACAACAGGTGATGTTGTAACAAAAGTAGCCGGAATATCAAAGGCTAAAATGAAACAAGCGCATAGTGAAAATAAAGCATTACGTGCTTATGTAGGTAAGAATGGTAATCTTTCTTACAAAATGGTTGAGTTGGATGATTTCAAAAAGTTGGCAAATACTATCAATGATGAAGCATGTGATAGTGTAAGTGAAGCATTTGAAACACATGAACAACTTAAACAATTTATCCATGAGAAAGGTGGTGAATTGAAACCTGAAGGATTGTTTATTGAAGGATTGAAGTGGAAATACTTATTACGTTCAGCAGTTCGTGGTAAGAATATTATGATGACAGGTCCTACTGGTTGTGGTAAAACATTAGCAGCACAATCATTAGTTCGTTCATTGAAACGACCTGACTTCTACTTTAACTTAGGTGCTACGCAAGACCCGAGAGCAACCCTTATTGGTAATACTCATTTCAATAAGGAATCAGGTACATTCTTTAGTGAATCTGCTTTCGTTAAGGCGATTAAAACTCCTAACGCAATTATCTTATTGGATGAGATTTCTCGTTCTCACCCAGAAGCTTGGAATATCTTAATGACTGTATTAGATGCCGGTCAAAGATATTTACGATTGGATGAGGCGGAAGGTTCACCGATTGTTAAAGTTGCAAATGGTGTGACGTTTATCGCAACTGCCAATATTGGTAATGAATACACGTCGACTCGTGTTATGGACCGTGCGATTATGGACCGTTTCGTTCAAATCGAAATGGACTTGTTAGATAAACAAAGTGAATATGAATTGTTGAAGTTCAAATTCCCTGAAGCTGATGAATATTCATTGAACGCTTTAGCGGAGATTGCTGATACAACTCGTCAGTTAATTAAAACTGATATGAGTAAGGTATCAACTATTGTATCAACCCGTGTGAATGTTGAAGCAGCTGGTTTGATTTATGATGGTTTCAACCTTATGGAAGCAGCAGAGATTGCAATCTTACCTTATTTCAGTAATGATGGTGGATTGGATAGTGAGAGAGTATTCGTAAAACAACTTATTCAAAAGTATGTAAAGACTAATGATGAGCAGTTGTTCAACGAAGTGAAAGATGATGAGACTGCAGATGAAGAAACGATAGTTTGGTAGTAGTTTCATATAACCGGGGAGTGTGATAATAGCACTCCCCATTTTTTATTATAACTAAAAGAATTAACATGGATAATTTTATGAAATTTTGGGGAAAGTATGGATGGTATTTTCCATTTGGTACATCTATATTATCATTTTTGATAGGTGATGTTTGGGTTGGTATTACTAATTTAATGTTAGCTATACCTTTGTTTATTGAATCTAAAATTAAAAATAATTAAAACTATAATATATGCCTAATTGGTGTAATAACACATTGTTCGTTGAAGGAGACTTGAACGCACTATCGGATTTTAAAAAGAAAGTATTAAAAGTGAATGAACATAATACAATCCATTTTACAATGGAAGAACTTTATCCTACTCCAGCTGAATTATTAGAACAAACATCACCCGCTATGTGGAAAGGTGAAGAAGATGATATTGAAGGTAAGTTGGAATTTGAAAAGAAATTAGATGAGCTTAAAGAAAAATACGGTCATACCGATTGGTATAATTGGAGAGTTGAGAATTGGGGAACTAAATGGGATGTAGCAGAAAGTGAAGTGGATGAAGTAGATGGTGAAAGTTTAATCGTTCATTACAATACGGCTTGGGCACCCAATAGCGAATTTGTAATATTTGCTAGTGAAATATATCCATCTTTAAAATTCAGATTATCATTTGAAGAACCTGGTATGGGATTTTGTGGTATAACATTATGTGAAGGTGGTGAGTTGATAACGCATAGAGATGGTGATTTGGAATGGATAGATCCAGAAACCGATAGATTGGTTGAATGGAATAATGATAGTGATAGGTGGATGTATATTGATACAAAAGAAGTAATAGATGATGAAGATTTCTATCCACAAGAACATAACCCGTTTATTATTTAAAAATTTGATTATGGAAAAGTTTGTAGAGTGTTTATTAAACATTTTTGACCCACCATCTCCAATGGAAAAAAGAATGGAAAGAAGATGGCAAATTAGATTAAGAAAAATTCAAAATGAAATGAAATGCAAAAAATAAAAAAATATCAAAAACAAATATTCACATTTATCACAATTTTATTATTGTTGGAATTTGGAATATTTCCGTGTTTAACAATGGCTAACACATTTGCAAATATTGTAGGTGGTATTGCGTTAGGAATTTTACTCCTATGGTTAGGAATAGAATTATATGAGTTAGTAAAACAACCTTCGAGAATTGAAGAAGCGGTTATAGAAGATTTGAAAACTATAAAAAAGCGAAATCCTAAACAAATGGATGGTGTAGAAAGTGATAAACCTTTTGTAAAAACAAGAAAGAAAACAAATAAAACAAAATAATATGGCATATGACAATTTAGATGCTTGGGAAAAGAGACGAGCAGAAATTGAAGAACAAATGAAACAAGAAAAATTAGAACAAGAATTAAAATTTAAAAAAATGACAAAAGTAATTACAGGTTCGGTAGTAGGATTTATTGCATTAATTTTCCTATTTATGTCGTGTGAAAGAATTGATGCAGGACATGTTGGAGTGAAAGTAAATCAATATGGTGATAACAAAGGTGTAGATGATGTAGTAGCAGTTACCGGTATGGTATTCTACAATCCATTAACTACAAAGGTATATGAGTTTCCAACGTTTATTCAACACAAAGAATATACGGGTGATAATTCATTTATTGTAAATAGTAAAGATGGTTCGGAATTTAGTGTATCACCTATTATGAACTACTCCGTTCAAAGAGAGAAAGTTCCTGCAATTTTTAGTAAATATCGTAGACCTTTAGAAGATATCGAAGAAGGCTTCTTAAAGACAGCTGTTTATGATGCGTTTAGATTGGCAACTAACAAATATACGGCAGACGAATTGATTGGTAATAGACAAGGATATGAAGTTGAAGTTCGTAGATTATTGGATGGACAATTATTGAAAGAGGGATTTGTAATCAATCAGTTCACATCTAACTTAGTTTATCCTGAAACATTTAAGAAATCTATTGAGGCTAAGAACAACGCAGTTCAGGCAGCATTGAGAGCAGAGAATGAAGTGAAAACGGCTGAAGCACAAGCTAAGATTAAAGTAGCAACTGCCGAAGGTAATGCACAAGCTTTAATTACATCTGCTAAGGCTGAAGCCGAAGCAAATAGAATGAAACAACAAACACTAACTCCGTTATTGATTCAGTTAGAGTATGTTAATAAATGGGATGGTAAGTTGCCGGTTTATGGTGAAGTTCCACAATTGTTTAGGACTATACAAAAATAAGATAGTTTGGAATATACAGGGGTTCAATTCCCCTGCTATCTTCAAAATTAAAACAATATGCTAAAGATAAAAAACATAGGAAGGATAGTTGGTAATTTTGCCAATGGTAGAGAGATAGATGAAGCAGGTGACTATATAGATACTTTAAGACCACTTGGTAAAGAATACTTTGTATTTAGAATTGCTGCTCAAAGAGATGGTGTTGATTATAACAGACGACATGATATTGTTTTGGCAAAAATACCAAATATAAATGGTAAATATGATATGTTCAATATGGGATTACAAAATGTGACTCAAATTCAAGTGACATTGGATGAAATAAGAATACCAACAGAATTATCTATATGTATCAGAAAAGTATTAGTAAAAACACAAACTTATTATCAAAACAATTAATATGCAAATAGGAATAAGCTTTCTAAGTTCAAGTAGGTCTTTATTAGGAATTGAAGTTAGAAAAGGAATGGAACCGGTTGGGTTGGATAACAAATTACATTTCCAACCAACAGCCATAATAACAATTGGATTAGTATTCTTTTATATGGATATTATATTCGATATAGGTAAACCAATTACAATGAGTGAAGCAATGCCCGATATGGAACTTATTGAAGGATTAGATGAAACCGATTTTAATGATAAATAAAATAGTAAATTATGAGTATTAAAAAAATGGAAAGAGGTGCATGGATGTTAGTAGATAAAGAATTTAACATCCCACTATTCAATGCAGAAAAGCAAATGTATAAATGCACAAACGTTGATGAATTGAGTGATAACCATCTAATAAAAGAATACAACATTTGTTTTAGTGAAATTAAAGAGTATGGTTATAATGTTCCGGAAAGATTGAATGTTAGGATTTCTATTCCAAATACAGGTAATGACATATCATTAAAGTTGATTGAAGTAGATGATAAACATGATGGTATTGAATTAACTAATAAAATAACCGACAAAGCATCTATAAGTTCTTTGGGTAATATTAAGAAACTATTATACAATATAGGAAAATATATGTAATATGAGATTGAAAATAAAGAATATAATGAACATTAAGAATTGCAGTTATGCTGGTAATAAATTAAATGTTGATGATGTGATAATAAGAAATGGAGATAATACATACGATTTTTACTTAACACACAATTACTATAAGGGTGGATTTATTTATAGCCTATTTAGAGATTTAACGGATGGTATCAATGGTTCAAATAACAAATATGTAGGAGTATTTAAGCATCCAAACGGTAGTCATAGACAAGATTGTTATGAAAGTGATTTATTAGATAAAACCAGTTTCTTATATTTTTTAGACACGTTAGTAAATGATTGGGCAGTAATGTATAAACAATAAATAAAATAATATGTTAGTAATAAAAAATATAGAAAAATTAAACAATAAAACGATTGGTGCATGGAGAGTTGCTAGTGTGGAAACCGATTATCAAAGAACGAGTTCGATTTCAGAACATAATTATACTATTCGTTTAGGTAGAAATGGTGAATTGGGGGCAGCAATAATCATTGAAAGAATAGCAGGTCAATATGGTTATAATGTTTCAGTATGTTATGAAGAATATGATAATGTAATTGTAATATCCCCATGGCCAAAAGATAGATTATTAGATAAGGATAATTTCTTAGTTTCAATGCGAGGAATTATAGATACTGAATACAATAAAACAAATTAATAATATGGGAACATTTATAGGAACTAAACGAAACCAATATACGAAAGATAAAGTTCGTAATATGCGTAGTGAAAGAAAAACGAAAAAAGCAAAAGTTGCTGGAGTATCCGATAAAGATTTCCAATACTATTTGGGTGATTTAATTGGAGCAGGTCATTTGAAATTAATGGGATTTAGAAAAATGGAAACTGATATGACAAATGACATAACACCTTTGGGAAATGCATTGGGCATGGGTAATAATGTAGTAAGGAAGCATACATTAGAATTTCAGTCATATCAACATGGTGATAGAGATGGGGTTAGACCACATTTGGAAGGTTACTTAACAAGTGGACATCCTAAAGACCCACATTTTAAGTTGAAAGGTTGGATTAATGAAGATGGTAGTATAAGAATTGAATTAATAAAATAAAATAATATGAAATTAGATACAATATACATAAAAACAAAAACAGGTGCAACCAATGAGTGGACTATTGAAGTAGTTAATAATAAATATCGTTCAATAGCAGGCCAAATTGGTGGTAAAATGAAAATTAGTGAATGGACTATTTGTTATGGTAAAAATATTGGTAGAGCAAACGCAACTACCGATAAAGAGCAGGCAATGTTGGAAGCAGTGGCAAAACGAACAAAGAAGTTGGAGAGTGGTTATTTTGAGAATATCAAACACATAAACAAAACTCAATACTTTGAACCAATGTTGGCTAGTAAGTGGGAAGATAGTAAAGATAAAATTCAATATCCTATTTTCTCTCAACCAAAATTGGATGGTATTAGATGTATCATAACTAAGGATGGTATGTTTAGTAGAAATGGTAAACCAATCATTTCAGCACCACATATTAGAGAGAGTTTAGATAATGCATTTGATACATATCCTGATTTGATATTGGATGGTGAGTTATACGCTGACAAATATGCAAATGACTTTAATAAAATTGTATCATTGGTAAAGAAAACAAAACCAACCGATACTGACTTAAAAGAAAGTAAGAAAAATATTCAGTATTGGATTTACGATATACCAAGTGAAGATGAGAAGTTTTGTCAAAGGTGTTATGAGTTGGATAGATTATTTGGTATTGACAGATATTCGTTTAACAAACATTGTGTATTAGTTCCAACGGCTGATTGTAATAATGAAGATGAAGTAATGGAATTATATGGTCAGTATGTTGAAGACGGTTATGAAGGACAAATATTAAGATTGGATCGTGAGTATGAAAACAAACGAAGTAAATCTTTAATGAAACATAAATCATTCGTAGATGAGGAATATACTATTTTGGATATTGTAGAGGGTGAGGGTAATAGAACTGGTACCGCTGGGTATATGGTATTTGAAACGGCAGAAGGTAAACGATTCAAATCAAATGTGAAAGGAACAATGGAAGAAACGGCAGAGATGTTAAAGAATAAAAAGAAGTTGATAGGTAAAGAAGCAACGATTAAGTATTTCAATCTAACACCGGATGGTATACCACGTTTTCCATATGTGATTAATATTGATAGAGAAAGTTATGAGTAATTTTCCAAAGTGAAAAAACCACAAAAACACCCAATTTTATAACCGATTGATAATCAATTAGTTACACAACCCATTGATTTTCAATGAATTATGAGGATTTCATAACTCGTTGATTTTCAATGGGTTATTTTATGCCCCCATAACTCGTTGATTTTCAATGAATTACTAATTTGTTGATTATCAACCACTTATAAAATCCCCAAATACCCTATTTCATAACTCGTTGATTATCAATAAAGAATTTTTAAAATTTTTCAATAATTCCATTGCCATATCCCGAAATAGTCGTATATTTGGGTATATTATACCAAAATCGGTAATACATTATAAATTTTATTAATATGAGTAAGTTAAAATTCACAACAATTTCTAGTGCCAAAAAACAAACTAAGTTATCTTATTTAGGTAGTGTGGCGAGTAGTTCAAAGATTGCTAAAGGTTTACAATATAACGAAATGACGTATATATTGTATCTTGCACCTGCCACTCAAAGTGGATATAATGTTTGTCCTATGAGTACGGAAGAATGTAGAACGGCGTGTTTAACCGAATCGGGTCACAATCGTATTGATGTTAAAAAGAATAACATTAACAAAGCGAGAATTGCTAAAACTAAATTATTCTTTGAACATAGAGAGTTTTTTATGAGTTGGTTAATTACTGAAATCCAAAAAGCTAAGATTGATGCTCATATGAAAGGTTATCAATTTTCAGTTCGTATCAATGGTACGTCCGATATTAGTTTAGAAAGTTTCAAATTAAATGGTAAGAATATATTACAAATGTTCCCACTTATTCCTTTCTATGATTATACTAAAGTTGCTAAACGATTTGATATGTTAAACAAATACGATAACTACGATTTAACATATTCATTCAGCGGACACAATATGTTCCAATGTTTAGATTTGTTGAATAAACAAAAAGGTAGAGTTGCTATGGTATTTGAAGGTAAGGTATTACCAAAAACATTTATGGGTTATGATGTAATTGATGGTGACGCGTATGATATGAGATATTATGATGAACAGGGTGTAATTGTAGGATTGAAGTTTAAGAAAGTTAGAAACAAAATTGACACATCTAACAATGCATTTATTATTCCAATGGATAGTAAATTTAGTGTTTATGATGAAGTGAAAGAAACCCCTAAAAAGAAATTGTTTGTATTAAATAATGATAGATAATAAAACAAACATACAAAAAATATTAAAAATAAACAATATGAAAAAAATCAATCAATCAATGTTTAAAGGTTTTAAAGGTAAAACTTATAATGAGTTTTATAGTTGGTATCGTAAGAACAAAAGTTTATTAGAAAATATTCCAGAGTGTCAACAAGCTGCTTCAAGTTTGTTAAAAAACATAAATAGTAAAAAAGATAGTTGGTTAAAAACAAAGATTGAAAACCACATTGAACGCAATGGATTATCAAATGAAACTGATATTTTGAAAATTCTTAAAAAGGTAGTTAAGGATATTGACTTTGCATCTTTTCTTGCTAAACCATCTGCTAAACAAAATAGTAGTGAAAAAACACAAATACTTTACGCAAAAGATCGTGGTATCAATTTGACGAAGTTGCCAGGTGCAGGTAGTAAGACTTGGAGATTTATTTTAAAAACAGGTGAGTTTGGTCAGTTTCCAAAAAAGGAAGGTATAACATCGCATAGTATGGACTTCATATGTAATGATGGTAAAAAGTATGTGGATTATGTTATGGGTAAAGTTATTACAACGCAGGGTGGTGGACAGAACCAACAAAGAACGGAAATGCATGAATTAACAAATGCAATGAAATTATACATTGAACAAAATCCAAAAACAAACATACGATTTGTTATATTAATGGATGGTGATAATTTTGACAAAAATGGATTTAAAGAATACAAAAGATACCAATCAAATAGAATTATAATCACAAATAGTGATGTATATAATCCACTTTAATATTAAAGATAAAATTATGAATAGTATGAGTAAAGTGAAAGTAAAATTAGAAATGACACAATGTGTTAAGTGTGGTGGTGATATGCCTGTTTTACGAGTAGTGAAATATGGTTATCGTAGTTGTGTTAATTGTAGTTCAGTACAAAAAGTTGGTGGTGTTGCAATCGCTAACCACAAAACTGGTAACGAAATACAAATCATGCCTAAAGAAGATGCTGATAGATTATACAAACTATCTCAACGACAAGGGTATGGTGTATGTAAAGGTATGAAACACAATTAAAATTAAATAGTATGAATTATTATCAAATAGTTGCATTCGCACAACATTTAAAAAATCAAAATATGAATAACAATTTTACAAATGACCCAAACAATGATTTGGATGTAATGAATGAAGATAGTTTAATCAATCAGTATTTTGATGCGATTAAAAAGCACGATTTTTCTTATATGTTTTCGGATGATAATAGGTGGTACGAAGCCGGATATAAAAGTCAAAAACATATTACTGAATTGATACACTCTTTGGTTTCTATTTGTAGAGTAGATGCTGAAAGATTGTTAGAAGATAGTTTGTCCGAAGTGAAAGAACAATTCGTTGATGGACTAACACACAAAGTAATTAATCAATGGTTTGAACCCTATGTACCAAAACCTATAAACAAAGAATACTTTAAAGAAGTTGATGGTATGTATTTCGTAGCTCATCAATTTGATGTTGATGGTGATGGTTGGGTAAACGAAGAACAATTAGAATTACTATTACACGAATACAATAACGGAGTAAAATAAAATAATATGGCAGCAAATAGAACATCAAACTACATTGCAACTATTCCAATGAAGAATGAGGAGCAAGTGTTAGAAGTAAAAAAAGTATTAGAACAAATATTTGGGTGGGTTACATTGAGAGGTCGTCATATGGATAGAAAATCCGTAGTGAAAGGTTGGAGTAAAAGTAGACAAAATGATGTACCGTGGAGAGTAGCACAATACATTGACATTTACTTACATCATGCTAATCCAAATCGTATAAGAATATGGAAGAAGCAAGGTATGCAAAGAAATAATTTGAAGTTAAATGATACCAATGTAATTACCGCAAGAGTGTTGGGAACAATCGGACGTAGTTTAGCCGATGGTGTAAAACTTAAAGAACAATCAAAACAAAATAGTGCACCACTACAAGCTATTTACGATTTACAATATCAAACTAAAATGCAAGACCCGAAGTTTCGTAGAAAGGAAATGAAACGAAAGTATCAAAACAAATCATATAAATTACAACCAGGTGATTGGGGATTTATAGCACAATCATTATTGGACTTTACTGAGAAATATGGTAAAGTGACATTTAGTGAATTGAAAGAATACTATGATGTAATATTGAGAGGTAATAACAATATGATTAAAGGTGGTTCATTTACGCACCATTTACAATCGTTGAGAAGAATTATTAATGCACAAAATAGAAGATGTAAAAGATTTTTAGTTAAGGGAACGGATGGTAGATATTTAATCGGAAAATATAATAAATAAAAATAATATGGACTTAAATCAAATTAAAACTCTAATTAAAAGAACAAACGACCAACGAGTTAAGATGGCACTTACATTAATGAATGTAATGAAACATACGGAACATTCATCTTTATCATTACGAAGTTCAGTTGCAGCGGCGATGATGGAAATGTTAAATACATCTATGATTGAAGAAGATAAAGAGCTTATCAATATGTTAAATGAGGGAATTGATGATGTATGTAATCAAGCAAAAGAACAGGGTGTAGATGACCTTCGTTATCAATTACAAAAAACTATTGATTATGCAAATAAAGTTCTTGATGAAAGAATGAGCAGAGTGAAAGATGCTGATGAAATACTTTCACAATTAAACTTAAACGATATAAACTTAAATTAATATTTTATGGGATTAGATATGTATGCTTTTTCTACTAAAGCAAAATTGAAAACCGAAGTAGACTTTAATGAAACAAATTTGAAACCTGAAGAAATCCATTATTGGAGAAAGCACCCTAACTTACATGGTTGGATGCAAAACCTATACGAAGATAAAGGTGGTAAGAGTGATAGTTTCAATGGTGATTGTGTTGTATTAAATCAAACGGATTTGGATGATTTAGAACATGATTTGAAACAATGGGATTTACCACAAACATCTGGTTTCTTTTTCGGACAAGATGAAAACAATGAAGAAGAATTGAAAGATGATTTGGACTTTGTTGCAAAAGCTAGAGAAGCAATTAACGAAGGTAAGACAGTTTATTATACAAGTTGGTGGTAAAATTAAAATATAAGTTATGAGATTTAAATCATTTCACCCACCCCTATCATATCGGGGTGAATTTAGTAATCAATGGTATGTTATATGTAGTTCCGATGGTGATGGTTGGGTAAAGGTAGATAGAAGTTATAAATGGGATGAGTTAGAAAAACTTTGGGATAAAATTGAATACGGAAAACAAAAATCATTCGATAAAGTCAAAGTGAAAAAAGAATACAAAGTCAAAGGAAGTAAAGACAATGTATATAAGGTAGTAAATGATGAAGGGTTTTGGAGTTGTAGTTGTCCTGCACATGGATTTGGTAGAGGTAAAGATTGTAAACACATAAAACAAATTAAAGATGGAAAAAAATAAAATTGAGGTAAACATCTATTATTACATAGATGATGATGGAAAAAAAATATATGACTTTGAAGAAATGGCAGATGAGTTTGAACAAAAGTTATCGGAATTGGATGATAGTGTAGTAGTAATGGTATCAGTTGAATAATAATAAATAATTACAAATGGGAAATGTATTTAAACCACACACCTATAAATGTAAATGTGGTGCCTTAACAAAAGAATATGGTTGGGAAAATGAATTACAAAAAACAAAAGTGAAATGTAGTGATTGTTCAAAAACACTTACCATTGAAAACTTAGTAAAGGTTAATAAAAATGGTTTGGTAGGTATTAGAACACCAACAAAGAATAGATAATATTAAAATTAAGTTATGAGTAAAACATATTTTAGTGAGTTCAAAAGTGATGTTGCAGTTGCAATACTAACCAAAGATGACTACCGATATGAAGTGATGAAACCACTATTTGAAATGTGTGGTTTTGGTTTTGCTGAAACAAGTTCGGGATGTGTATTCATAGATGGTGAAGTGAAGTTAAATAAGAATGAATTGAAGTGGGTAGAGGCACATGAGGTTGCACATATACTATTGAAACATACAAAGGATAGAAATGAGAAAGATGAGTTTGAAGCAGATTCATTAGCATATAAGTTATTGTTAAAAGCTGGATATGATAGTGCAGCAAAATTAGTTAAAAAACATTCAATTGAAAGACATGGAAATCAAATATAAAATTACCGAAGTGAAATCGAATGTGTTTGCGGTGGTTGTTAAAGAAAAATATGATAGAGCAATGTTATTTTGTAGAGTACAAGAATACTACGAAAGTCCTAACACAAAATTTAGAGGTAAGGATTTCAGTATATGGGATTATATGAAATGGTATGCATCTAACCATAATGGGTTTAGTTATGCAGGTGATTGGAGTGGGTTTAACATTCCTTTTGATGTGTTGGAAAAGTGTTATAGAAATATGCAGAAGTTTGAAACACCCTATGATGAAGTTATGTATAAAATATATTGGGAAATACAAACAATCAAAAAGGATGGTAAAGCATATGTGATTGGTGCGGGTGATATGTTAGGTGATACATTTAAGCATGAAGTTTGTCATGGTTTGTGGTATACCAATCCGGCATATAAGAAACAATCAAAAGTAGTATTGAACACAATTGACCCTAATGATTATGTAATTTTCAGAAAGAACTTATTGGATATGGGATATACCGATAAAGTAATTGATGATGAAATACAAGCATATCTTTCTTTCGGACACGATTGTGAAAACTTTAATGAAGGAGTTGATGAAAAGAAATGTGATAAATACCATAAAGCATTTTTAATTACATTAGAAGAATTTATTAAATAATATGTTATGAATTTTTATTTTTGGATTTTCTTTTGGGTATATTTTTTAGTTCCCTATGAAATACGAAAAGAGGAAAAAAGAATACAACAAATAGTAGAAACACAACAACCTGAAATAGTCACACTAACCACATACAAAGCAGTAGCAGAAGAATGTGATAGTACACCAAATATTACAGCAAGTGGTTTTGTAATTACTAATCCAAAGAAACATAAGATTATTGCAGTATCGCATGACCTTAAACGAAAATGGAAATGGGGAACAAAAGTTCAAATCGTTGGTGCCGGAAAATATGATGGAACTTATTATGTAAGAGATTTGATGAACAAACGATATCGAAAAAGAGTTGATATATTGATTGGACATAAAGATAAACAAACTAAATTAAGAAAGATTAAAATATATACGATATGAAAAAACCAGTAAATTTTGAAACAATTGGACATGAATATTATAAATTTTTAGGTATTACATGGCAATTAAGAGTAGAGGGTTTAGCAAATATAGGTGATGGTGATTTCACTAGAGTTTGGTTATTACCGGATACTATTGGTGAAAATCAACTTAATAGAGCATTTTATTTTGACATTTATTGGGATAAAAATAAATGTGAAGTGTTTGTTCCTTTGGTTGGTGATGGAGCAGAAGGACCACATATTAAAGATTACAAAATTGAATCTGCTTCATTTAAAACACCCGATGAATTTAAAAATTGGATAAAAAATATAGTAGATGATATAATTAACGAATTTAATATACAGGATGTAAGCGGTATATCCAGCGGACATAGTGTATTATCATTCTTAGTTAAATCGGATAGTAGTGATAAACATTATGCAGTTGATTATGTAAACAAAACTTGGAGTTGTACTTGTAAGGCATTTGTATATAGCAATCAACAACCACAAACTTGTAAACACATTGATAAAATAAAAAAATAAGAATTATGTTAGAGCAAAACACATTTAGAAGAATTGATGAAAACACAGTCGCATTGGATGGTTTGATATATTCCATCAACACCGACAAAATGATTAAAGTATTAAACACCGACACGGACGGTAAAGTATTTTCAATTAAAATTGAAGATGTATATTATTATCCAATTGGATTTGATAAAAACAATCGTAAGAAAAACTATGTTCAAATTATAGATAAAGAAAAATAATAAGTTATGAAAGCAATATTAATCGACTCTATCAATAAAGAGGTTAAAGAAATTGAAATCGGAAAAGGCATAGATGAAATGTATAAGTTTCTACAATGTGAATGTTTTACAATTGCATCTTATTTGGATAAGCAAGATGCTATCTTTGTAGATGATGAAGGATTGATGAACGGAACGGATGTATTCTTTACATATGAGGGAGCACATCAACCATTCGCTGGAAACGGATTAATTATGGGATGTGATGATGAAGGTGAAAGTGAAGATTGTAAAATCAGTTTTGCCGAAGTGAAAGATAGAGTTAAATTTTATAGTAGATACGAATTAGCATTGGGTATCGCTATGGGAGCGATTAAAGCATATTAATATGAGTATTAAATATAAGAAAATGAAAACGGGGCCAGTTGAAATAGATTTGACCGGACCTGATGGTAATGCATTTTACCTTATTGGTACGGCTAACAATTTGGCTAAGCAATTGGGATTGGATGGAAAGAAAATACAAACCGAAATGATGATGGGTGATTATGAAAACCTTATCAAAGTATTTGATAAACATTTTGGAAATTATGTCACATTATATCGTTAATTATGAAAAAAATATTGATTGCATGTTTGATATTATTATCAGCATGTAGTAAAGAAATTATTACACCTGAAATACCAAAACCAAAATTATCACTTTCGATAGACCCATTGTTGCCAATAGATAGTAATGGATATTATCATTTTAAGTTATTTAATAGAAATCCAATGGGTAATAACTTACAAAAATTTAGTGGAAAGTTTTTGATTGATGGTAATCCACCACCTGCAGGTGAACCTGCTATTGTTGAATTTGAATGTTCACATTTCGGTATGTTACCAAAAGGTGGAGTTATAATAACCGGTAAAAAAAGTTATATAAACACATATACAGGTATGTGGACTACGGTCATATTACCATCAACTATCGCAAATGCTGATTATATATTTCCAATCATAACATCATCTTGTTATGTAAATAGACAAACTGGTGCTATCAATGGTGTAGTAGAACCAACATATGAAATGAAAGGTGATACTATGGTTATTGCAGCAAAGTCGGTGTATAGATGGGCAACAAAGAAAGATGGGGTTTGGGAAACTGCTTGGGCTAAAGATTCGGTAATTGATATCAAAAAAATAATTTTGGAATAGTTAAAAAAGTTTATTATATTTACCAAAAGAAATAGTTATGAGTAAGACTAAAGATGAATTTATGAAACAGCAATTTACGGGTTCATTGGGTGAAACCGGTGATGAGGATTATTTATACGAACAATACCTTTTGCAAGAAAAAATGAATGAGGAATATTGGGAGTATATTTCCAAAGTGAATAATACGGATTACACACCGACACCGGAAGAAGAAGAACAAAATTTTGAACAAATAGATAAACAAAAATGAAAGTAATATTTGGATATGATGTAATGACATACAATGGTGAAATACCGAATTGTTTACATCCTAAATTTTTAAACACAATCTATCAGGCATCTGATTTTGATTATTCAATGTCTGGTGAACATTACAATAAAAGATGGAATCACGGTTGGTATTTGTATAATTCTAATTTTTGGAATGAGTACGCAGATAAAAAATCAGTATATGAGATATTAAAATATGATAGAGATAAAAAATGGTTTTATATTATTGAACCATTTGCAAACTTAGATAGTTTTTTTGGTAATCATCCATTATATAATGAATTTTGTTTAAATTATATCTCATCTATTGCATTGAATGAAATAAAAAATGGAAATGCTAATCTATTAATTAACTATATTATAGATGGTGGAGAGGGAATAAACAAACCAAACTTTCAAAAAATTGTTGATTTCACAAGAGGAAATGGTATACCTGATGAAAAAGTTTATTTAATATTCCAAGATTTTAAATTAAAAAACAATTTGGAAAAAATGGGAGTTAAGTATAATATATTTAATTTCAATTTGGCTTATTTATCGAAATCACAAGAATTTAATAATGTAATTGATAATCCAGGATGGAAATATTGGGGTGAAAAAAGTCACGAACCACAAATAGGTGGTAATATAGAAACACAACAAGCATCAATTGCATCCTATGAAGAATTTGAACAATCGATAACTTCTGATAAAGTTGATTTTTTATTTTTATGCAGACATTGGAAATTACATAGATTGATGATTCTTTCAAAATTGCATAAATTGGGAAATTTATTTAATAACAATACTTCTTGGGATAATAAGTTTTATAACCAAAATGTAATAGATGAATTTTTGAGACATGATGATAATAAAGAATTAGCAGAAATTTTAAAATCAACACCAAAATATGTTGATATAAATGATTTAACTAAAATAGCTGGTTATGGTTTCGAAAATAAAGATATATATTTATCATCTTATATTAGTATAGTATCGGAATCTATGTTTTTCCAAAGAAGAGAAGATGGTGATGTTTATGTAGAATTCCCAACAGGATATTTGAGTGAAAAAATTTGGAAACCAATAGGACATTGTCAACCATTTATACTGGCAGGTCCAGCACATTCATTAAAGTATATAAGAAGTTTAGGATTTAAAACGTTTGCACCATTCATTGATGAAAGTTATGATGATGAAACTGATGACTTTAAAAGAATGGAAATGATTTTAAATGAAATTGAAAATTTTACTAAAAAATCAAAAGAAGAAAAAATACAATTTTTAAACAATATAAAAGATATAGTAAAATACAATCAAAAAACATTTTTAGAATATTCATCTAAAATAATGTTTAAAAGAGATTGTTTAGAAATTATTAAAAACTTAATTGATAAGAAATCATTAAAATTGATTTAAATTATAAAAAATAAAAAGAATTAGTTATGAAACAACCACATATTTTTAGAAATGGTATGGATAAACCAACAATCATTACAGCACAACAATACGGAACAAAAGTTTCGGTTGAATTAGACCATAGTGATACTGATTTAGATGAATTGATGGATGCATTTGAAACATTGGTAATAGGATTGGGATATCATCCAAATAGTTGGAAAAGCTGGATAGTTGAAAGAGCAGCAGAATATGATGAAGAAGAAAACGAAAAGTGGGAAGAACCATATACTTACGAAGATTTCAAAAGAGATGAGGAGTTTGCAAACTTAAGACATAGATACGAAGATAGTGATGAATTGGAAAATAATTTCTTTGGTGATTATAGTGCAACATTAAAACAAGATGAAGACAGATATGCTGCAACACAAGAAGATGAAGATGAATTTGAAAAATTAACAACGGATTGTTGGTGTGGAAGCAGAGAAAAATGCGATTGTATATCCGAAGCAAATGATAATGATGAGTTTGATGATTATGGTATGAGAATTACACCAAACAAAGTTCTTATTGATGCAAAAAAACAATATGATGAACAAATTAAAAAGAAAAAGAAATCTAAATAATGGGATTCAATAATTGCTATATACCTAACTACAATCAATTGGTTGAATATTATAATTCAGTTGATTTAGAAACATTTATCAAACGATTTAGAAAGTATGATAGTTGGACAGGTGATAGTGATGCTATGAATTTCTTAGAAAATAAAATAAAAGAATATGAAGAAGTTATTAGGAGTATTGATAGTTTTAATTTGTATTAGTTGTAAAAAAGAAGTAATACAACCAGACCCAATAGTAGAAATACAACAACCAAAAATAGATACAACCAAACCAATCCAACCAACCCAACCAAAGGTTGGTTTTGTTATTGATACAAATTGGTTTAAGAATAAGTTTCCTGGTTTTTGGATTGAGACGCATAGATGGTATGGTTATGGTGATTTTAACAAAGATGGTTTTAGAGATATAGTTGTAATGTTTGCAACAAATGCACCTGGTGATATGAAACACCAAAAAGATACTTCGAGTAGAGTAGTTGTTGGAGTATTTAAAAATTATAAAACATATTTTGAATTAGATACAAATTTGGTTTATTCTTATTTGGGTGGATATAGTGGTGTAAATGTTGGTGATATAAACAAAGATGGATATTTAGACATTTATCAAATGACCGGATATTGGGAAGGCAGTTCATATCCAAAACCAAATTATTATAATAATTCTGGGCATGGTGGAATGGATAGCTATCTTTTTATTAATAATGCAAATAGGGGATTTCAAAAATATAAAATTCCAATTGGAGAAGATGCTGGCTCTACAACATCCGTCATGTTTGGAAATAGAATTTATATGCCAAATGCGGTATATTATGAATTTGATGGTAAAGGTATAAATAGAATTGATTTAAAGGTTGATTATTCATTTAATAATGAAAAGTATGATATTAGGGTTATCATGCCAAAATATGCAAGTGAAAAAGGTGTATATTATTTAGCATCGAAAGGATTTACAGACACATATTTTATTTTAAAAGTTAAGAACAACAATTTAGTACCAATAGTAAAATATGATGTACCCTATTCTAGATCCGGATTTTCAGAAGGTTCTGGTGGTGAAAGAGATGAAATGTATGTGGAAGACTTAAACAAAGATGGTAAGTTAGAATTTTTAATTCCATCGCAGATATTTAACACAACAACGGAACCATGTACACCATATCTTATGATTGTAGATGAAATGGGAACCAATGTTAGTTCAAAATATATGGATGAACAAATAACCAAACCATTAACATGGGACCAGATGAGTTATGTTAATAGAAATGGATTTACAGGATTTATATATCACACATTTTACGATATGAATGGTGATGGTATTAAAGATATATTTCCAGCTTCCGGTGTAGGATATAAAAAGGGAAGTGATACTTATTATTATAAGTTTGAAAATGGTAAATATAAATTAGAATTATATCACCCAGGTTGGACAGGTGATGTTAATGATAGTAAAAATACAAACTACTGGCCATTCGTTGACGAAAAAAATGGAGTTAATTTATTTTTAGTTGCCGAAGGTAGTTTACATAGAACAATATTTAAAAGTTTTTAATTATGGGTTATAATAAATTTAGATGGTGGACTAAAGGAAGAACAAACAAACCATTAAAAGCAGATGCTCCACTCCTATTGAAAATACGAAATGGTGATTTTGATTATTCCTATATGTTTAAAGAGGCATTAGAGGTACGACAATCGGCTCAAAAAGCATATGAACAAACTTATAAGAACTATGGAGGAAACGATGAAAAAAATAGGGTAGAAGCAGCATTAGAGGCTGGTAGGATGAAAAGAGTTAAAGCAATAAAGTTAGAATTGGAAGCAATGCGAGATGAACAAACTATATTGTGGAAGTTGAGGAAAGAGTTAGAAAAAGAATTCGGAAAAGATTTGTGGGATAAAGCAATGAATAGACAAAGAGGTAAAGGAACTTTGGAGGATTTATACGAATGGTATCGTAAAAATTCCAAAGTGAAAAATCCACAATCAATTCAAGATATTCAATTAAAAAGACCAAATACAAAAGGATTAGAACATTTATGTTAGATTTATCAAATGTCACATTAGTATCAATAGATTCAGCTGCAGACCATCCATCGAAGAATAATATAAGGTTAGCAATTATGTCTAAAGTTTTTCCAAAAATTATTGAGAAAATAAAATTTGGAGATATATTGTTTATAAATCCTTTTAATAAAAATTCACATTTAATTGATGAAAAATTTGAAACATTATGGGATTATGATTTTGATAATAATCCAAGAAATGTAATGTGGTATTCAAATTTTGTAATTGGAAAATTACCTTTTTTAATAAAAACGGATTATTATTTAATTATTCAATGGGATGGATTTCCTATATTACAAAATCCAAAAGGAAGTTGGAAAAACGAATTTTTTGATTTTGAATTTTTGGGTGGTGGTCATTCGTTGTTTAATGGTGGATTTAGTTTAAGAAAAACCGAAACCATGAGAGATTTTTCTAAATTAAAAGATTCTTTTGGTAGTGGTGCCGAAGATGGATTTTATTCATCTTTTTTTGATAACATATACAACAAACATAAAAATACACCATTTAAAATAAAATGGGATGATGGAAAAGTAGCTAATGAATTTTGTAGTTTTTTAGAATTTGATAAAAATTGTTTTGGTTGGCATAGAAGTGGATTTTTATCAAATATAAACATTAAAAGATTTTATTCCGATTTGGAATGTTTTTCTAATAATGAACTAACTAAAATTTTAGAATACATATCAGCCAAAGAAATACAAAAACATTTATTTGTTGATAATTATATGGAATATTTTGATATAGAATATAATCAAAATTTTTATAATTATTAGTATGGAAAAAGCACCTGAATTATTACATATTGATTTATATGAAGAATCATTATATAAGTGGATTAAATCGAATAAGTACATAATTTTTTCAGAGTTGGTTAGATATGCCGAACAATTAGTTGAAAAAAATATGGAATTTATTCAAGCACTAATGATTTCTAATTCTTATGAAAATATTGTTTTTATAATAAAAAGAAAAAACGTTGATATGTTATTAAATAACGCCATGGAATATTTTATTTCCATAGAAGAATATGAACAATGTGCAAAAATTCGTAATTTGAATATACTTATTCAAAACTTAGAAAATGAAACAGGAAATATTAAAGTTAGTAAATCAAATCAAAGAGGACTTAAAAGCAATTGATAGAGATGGTGTTAGTCATCCATTAATTGATGATGTGTACGAAAAATTAGAGTTGATTGAAGATGAAATTTATGAAGATGATGCACAAGCAGATGCATTATCATTTGAGGATGATGATTATTAATTAAAAATTTAAATTATGAATAGGTTATTGGTGGGAATTATCTGGGGTATACTCGGACAGATATCTTCTTTTTTACAATTACAAGGGAGTGTGAAGTATGGTTGGTTTCAAAAATATCCAATAATAGTATTGTTGAGTTCAATTCCAGCAGCTTGGTTTTATATTAAATCGGTAGAAAATTTAGTGAGTTGGGGTAATGGTGAATTATGGCCATCCCGTCTTATTGGATTTGGTTTGGGTATTATAATCTTTGTAAGTTTAAGTTGGTTGTTATTTAAAGAACCAATTACATTAAAGACATTTATTTGTTTGATGTTATCATTTAGTATTTTATTAGTTCAAATATTTTGGAAATGAGAAAGGCAGATTTAATAAAAGTTGGTGATGAATTGTATGAAATTATACAAAGATTTTCAGTATATAAATTTACAACGGAAATAACAGGTGGAAAGGCAGATGACCTTAAAAAATGGTATGGTGCAGATAAAATATTACGAAGTCAGCAAACAAATGAATATTTATTTGTGAATTTAGTTCCGGAAGCAGAAATTATATTATAATATGAATAAACATTTAACAATCCATTTTTTTGGATGCTCGTTTACCGCACTTGAACACAGTCCAACTGGTTATAAATTTAAAAATTTTAGAAAAATAATCCAAGAAAAATTATCGTGTAATTGTATAAACCATTCCGAAACAGGAAAATCAAATCAGCACATTTTTAATGATGTATATAATGAATCTAAAAAAATAAAAATAGATAAAGATAATTTAAATCACATATTTGTAATACAAAGCACATTTAATGATAGATTGGGTATGTATTCGGATATTAGAAATGGATTTGTTTCAATGACAAAAAGACAAAATGAAGATGATTTTATAGATTTAATAGAAATTAATTTTTACAATGATTGGTTAAAATATTTTTATTCAAAACAAACTTCTTTAAAAGAATTTAAAAAACAAACAGAATTTCTTTGTTCTTATTTAAAAATAAATGGAATTAAATTTATTATTTTAGGAATGGATGAACAATTAGATTACATAAATGATGAAGATTTTTTTGAAAATAATAATTTTATGTCGTTTGATAAAACATATTCCTTTTATAAATTTATTGTTTTAAACAAATTAAGAATTGTAGATGATGAATCAACAAAAGCAAATGGTATTTCTGATTTTCATTTTAATAAAGAAGCACATCAAATGATTGCAAATAACTTAATAGAAAAAATCAAATTTTGTTGATTTCATAAATAAATTTATATTTATAGTTGTAAAAATTAAATCAAATTAAAATGCAAGCAAATTTAACAATAGAGTTTTATCAGCAAATATTGGATACTAGTAGTAATTTTTCAGAAGAAAAAGTACAAAGTATAGCTAATGGTCAATATCCAATTATTTTGGCTAAAGATAATAAATTTGAACACAAGTATATAACTGCAGATGAATTATCATTGTATCATCATTACGATGCAACTGATTCGGATGTTGAAGCACAATATGCACTACATGGATATTCTCCAATAGTATATGATGGATTTGATACAGGTGGTTTACCTTTCAAAGTGATAGAACAAACGGAAACAACAGGCGAATAAGATAAAATATTAGATATAATGTACCCTAAAGGGGATATTCTTAATTGAGTATCCCTTTTTTATTTGGTAATTCGGAATAATTTTCGTATATTAGTGTATAAAATCAGTTTATGAATAACATAGATAAACAATATCAAACCCTTTTACAAACCATTTTAGATTATGGGGTGGAAAAGAAAGACAGAACCGGAACGGGAACCAAATCTATATTTGGTTATACCATTAGACATAAAATGAGTGAGGGGTTTCCATTACTTACTACAAAGAAAATGGCATGGAAACAAATTGCAACTGAATTACTTTGGTTTTTAAGAGGTGATACTAACATTAAATTCCTATTAGATTACGATTGTCACATTTGGGATGGTGATGCGTATAAAAGATATGAAAGAGCAAACACGTGGGAATTGCAAGATACACCACCAATGAATGAATTTATCAAACGAATAAAGGAAGATGAAACATTCAGAAAAACATGGGGTGAATTGGGACCAATTTATGGTAGACAGTGGAGAGATTGGAATGGAATAGACCAAATTAAAAATTTAATTGAACAAATTAAAACAAATCCTGATAGTAGAAGATTGATGGTTAATGCTTGGAATGTTAGTGATTTAGATTCAATGATTTTACCACCTTGTCATTATGGATTTCAAATTTATACAAGACCAACAACGAGAGATGAAAAGATAGTTAATCCTGGTAAATATAGAGCAATCTCATTGATGTGGAACCAAAGAAGTGTTGATACATTTTTAGGATTACCATTTAACATTGCAAGTTATGCATTGTTATTAGAAATTATTGCAAAGGAAGTGAATATGATACCAGATGAATTGATTGGTAATTTGGGAGATACGCATTTATACCTAAATCATATTGAACAAGCAAAAGAACAAATCAGTAGAACCCCTTATGATTTACCAACAATAGAAATTACCGAAAGAAATTGGTATTTGCATGAAAAAGTAAAAGAACATTTGGGAGAAAAAACATTCGAAGAAAAGATAATGAGTTATAGACCTGATTGTTTTGAATTGATTGGATATCAATCACATGAAAAGATTAAAGCAAAATTAAGTAATTAATATGAGAAAAATGGAAACAACATATCTTAAACAAATGATTACCTTTGCAAAAGATTCAAAAGAAAATTTAAACATTCGTAAAGAAATTATAATTGATGAAAATACAACAAACGAACAATTAGGAATGTTTATTCGACAAATGTATAGAGCAAAAGTGGATGAAGCAGATGAAACAATAAAAAGATTAACAGAAAAAATAAATGAATATGAAAAGTAGAAAATGGTTTGTAGCAAATAACAAATTTCAAAAGAACAAAGATATTGTAGTATTATTACCAATAGTAAAGGTATGGTTTAGTGAACAATACTTTTTAGACAAAGGAGTATTTACACCGGCATTTGGAATAGCAATCAGTTGGTTAAAGTGGAATTACTATTTTACGATACAAAAAAGTAAATAATGAATGAAGATTGGATATGTGAATATTGTGGTAAGGATACATCCGGTATAGATTATGATTATTTAGTGGGTACTAATCATTTAGTATGTATTTTAACAAACAATAAAATGAAAACAAAACTGAAAATAACTAATCCCGAAAAGATTAATACTAAAAATTATCTATTAGATGGTTCTACAATTGAAATATGTTACATGAGAAATGAAGCATCTATAAATGCAGCAGATAATAGAGTATATAGTTTGTACAAATTTGCAGGAACTAAAAATAGTGCATTTAAACACAATGCCGTATTTGAAATACATACTGATATTAAAGATGGTAAAGTGCAATTCAATATTTGGAGTGGAACTACAATGACTACCGATTATTTACCTGTTGAGTTAGTAAAAGATAGGAATGAATTAATAAACCGAATGATTGTAGAAATTAAAAAATTGTAATATGAAAATCAAAGGTTGGGAAAAAATAAATGGATTTACATATAAAGGATTTTGTATAGTTAATCCAATGCACAATGCACACGAAACAAAGTACGAAGCAACGATATTGGATTTGAACCAATCACACAAACCAAAATGGCAATTATCCGTATTAACACCCCAACATAAATTTATTGTAGGTGAAAATACTGCAGATGAAATATTTTTTATTGCATTATGGGATGATAATAAATTCAGTTCTACCCGTCAAATAACAAAACAAAGAATGAAATCTATTTCAATTTTCAGAAATACATTTGAGGAAATGATAGATGAAATATTGAAAAAAAGATTAACATCCGCACCAATTAGTCATTCAATAGCAACACAATTATATAATTAAAAATAATAGTTATGGAAATTTTAACAATAATCATATTAATTTTCATGGTGACATTTGCAATATTTGGAGTAGTAGATATGGTTAAACAAATAAACAATTTACCAGATGAAAACAAAATGGATAAAACAAAAGTAGTAAGAGGTAAAATAAAAGATTTAAAAAAATAAAATATGAATTTAAGAGAAGCAACTGCGGAATTACATAGACAAGCAGAAAAAATGTTATTCAATCAAAGAATGTTTAAAGGTGAATTAAGTCAGGATGAATATCTAAACTATTTAATTCAACAATCTTACATTTTTGAAGAAATTGAAAATAGAAAATTACCACATGATAGTTTAAAAAGATTATCTAAAATTCAGGAAGATATAAATGAATTGGGTGGATATAAATTTGAAATACTGAAATCGACAACGGATTATTTTGTTTATTTAGGTGATTTGAACCAAGAACAATTGAATGCACATATTTACTTAAACTATTTGGCATTGGCATATGGTGGACAAATGATGAAATCAAAAATCGCAGGTAGTGGTAGAATGTATGATTTTGAAAATATGCAAGAATGTATTGGAAGTATTAGAGCAATTCAAAAAGATGAATGGGCTGACGAAGTAAACAAAGGATTTTATTACATTATAAACATATTAGATGAATTACAAAGAAAGATTGGATAGTACGGCAGATGGTTTACAAACAATTATAGAATATAGTACCGAAGCTAAGATATTACCAACGGAAAATTATGGTTGGCAAAATACAAGATTTGCTTCCGATTATTTTAGATATGCTCACATTGAAAGATATTCGGATAAGAATTTAGAAGTATTACATTTTACTTGTTTCCCAAATGAATGGTGCAGTGACCCTATATTTGGATTTGATATTATTACTACCGATAAAAAATGTTTAGCAGCATTTATGGATATGAGTCCGGTGGATAATAAAAAAACATTTACTATTGATGGAAAGTTTACTACACCTTACAATTTACCAGATTGGGCAAAGGTAATATTTTCAGAAAATGTATTAGCAGTGGTCCCAACGGATGAAGAATTTGAAATGATATGTGATATGGTATTACATATATTCACATCTTACATAAGTGATTTGGTTGATTGTAAAGAAAAATCATTAAGAGTTGAATATATTAAAGCAGCACAAAACCGATATTGTGAACAACAACAAAAAAACGAAAGAACATATAATGTATTGAAAGCAAAACTAGGAGAAGAAAAAGCTAAATACTTTATGGAAAATATATTATTCCCAAAAATTAAATAAAAATGAAAAACCTAATCATAATAGGACACCCTGATAAAAAGAGTTTCTGCTATAATGGTATAATGAAAACTATTAAAGAAACATTGAAAACAAATAAAGAGGAAGTATTTGTAATTGATTTGTATAGTGAAAACAAAACTTTTGAATTTACAAAAGATAAGATTAAAGAATACAAAGAGTTAGTAATGTGGGCAGATAGAATTTATTTTATATCTCCCGTTTGGTGGTTTAGATGCACACCCGCAATGGAGTCATTTTTCGACCAGATATTTACACCGGGGTTTGCATATAAGTTCAAACCAATAACAAAAGTTTACGGAATACCAAAACCTTTGTTGAGTGATAAAAAAGTTCGAACATACCTTACACATGGTGCACCAGCATTGCCCGTATTAACAATGTATTTCAATTCAGTTAAATTGAGGTTAGTAATGGGAGTATATTCATTTGTATTCGGTTGGTTTAAAACAAAGACAAGACAATTTTGGAGTGTACCTTTTGTTTCGGAAAATGAAAGATTGGTTTATTTAGAAAATGTAAAAGAAGATATTAGAAAAGATTTAAAAAGCAAATAATATGAAAGGAAATTATTTTAACTATTGGTACAAAAGATTTATCAAAGATGGATTGAAGGCATGTAAAACAATTATTGGTTTGGGTATTGCAGTTGGATTGTGGTATTCAGTTAATCTACCAATTGGTATTTTATTCTTTGGTTGGGTATTAGTAGAAGCATTAATAGATACAAATTAAATTATATGTTAACAATTAAAAACATTCATAAACTACTAGGTAAAAAATATAATGAAGTGTTTAATATTATCGGAGTGAAAGAATATGAATTTCATTACGAATTTACATTAGGATATGATGCAAGTATAAAACCTGCAGTAGAAACTATTTTACTACATAGAAAACAAACCGAAAGCGGAATGTATGTAATGGAATACAATAGTAAAACACTTTGGTTAAACAAAAATGAAATTGATACAATGGATAAGATTATAATTTGTATGCAAACAATATAAAAAGAAATAGTATGTTAAAGTATTTAAACGGATGGGCAACCAATATAGGTTCAGCAGTAGGTGGAATGGCAATAGTGTTTGGTGAAATAGATGATGCACCTGGTTTGGGTGGTATCGGTATTATCCTAATTGGAGTTAGTATGTATTTGAATTATAAAGTAATTAAAAATAAGTAATATGGGTATAAAAGATATATTTTTTCCAGTTGCTAAGTCAATGGAAGCATTAGAACAAATGGATGATTTACAAAGAATAAAAAGAAACAATTACGAATTGGCACAACGATTGAATGAACAAGAAAGATGGGAAAATGAACACCCAATTAAAACATATTGTATGGATGTAATTAGTGGTGGTATAGCATTACCCTATGTATTAGATGCAAGAGGATATGAATATAGTGATTGTGGGACATATTATTTTTATACATACAAATTAGATGAAAGGGGATATAGACAAAGAGTAATATTAGCACATTTCCCAATTGATAAAACAATAATTAAAAGTATTGAAATAAAAAAAGTAGTATGACACCAAAACAATTCAAAGAGAAACACAAACATTATTTGACAGTAGGTAAGTTGAAAGAATACTTAGAGAACTATCCAGATGATGCATTGGTAGTATCACAAAGAGTAGAAGATAAATACTATGAGGGAGTTGATATAAGTGGGATGACTGGAACATTGTCCGATGGAACAATTGGAACATTACCACCGGGAAGTAAATCAACCGGATGGGAAACACTAAAGAAACCTGACCCAATGGATAGGAATTGGAATGTTGAATATACGGCAGTATGGAGTCCTGTTTTATATAAGGATGATAGAGAATGTTTTTATTTAGATTTACATTATTAAAAATTGACTATGAAAATAATATACATGCAAAGAACAATTGAATTGATTGTAAAAAGTCAAACACAATTATCAAATGATAGTTTACTAAAACAAAAACCGACAAGAGTTGAAACACACAAAGAACAAAAGTATTTAGTGTATGAGTTTGACAATAAAGAATTATAAAAAGCTAGAGGGCTGGGCACATAACTACAAAGATTTTCGAATAGGTGAAGTAAGAGAAACCGAAAACGAATATACTTTTAGAGTTGCATATAATTCTATGCCATATACAATAAAAATATTCAGAAAGGGAGTTATTACAAGTGAGTATGAAATGGTATTGAGGGATGGTGCAGATATAACACAATACGGAAGAGAATGGATAAAAGGTAGAAAATTAAAATCATTTGAACTAACTGCATTAATATTTGAAACACTTATAATAAAATGTAAACCAAAAGCACAACAAACAACAGGTAACACAAACTTTAATAATCCTTTTTAATATGCTGACAATAAAGAATATAAATAAGTTAAACAATAAGACATTGGGTAAAAAAAACTTTTATGTTGAAAGAGTAGAAGAACAATTTAGTATTGATGGCCACACATATACTGCAGTTGAACACCAATACAAATTTGAATTATCTAATAGGAAATACGCAATAACAATTGTATTGAATAGGAATGAATGGAATACCAATACATACAAATTACAAAGTAGTACCGGAAATACACTTTATATAACCCTATTGGATATTCGTAATATGGATAGATTTATTGACAAATTAAGATTAGTTGCATTTAATTAATACGAAACCACGATCCACGAACCGAAGGGGCGGGGGTTGGGGGTGAGTCGTTTAAGGAAAATTTTTTGATAGTATGTTAAATATAAAAAATGTAGATATAGTAAGGCACCACATACCGATAAACGATTGGACTATATCGCACATATATAAAAATTATGTAGGTGATAATGGTAAAGACTATTATATATTTCAATTGGAAAGAACAGGAGGTATTGCATCCACTACAATTAGTTTAGAAAAGGACGCAACGAACGCAATGTGGAATATACAAACACGAGTACGAACAGGAATGTATGAATTGAAAGGCCCATCTGGGACAATACACATAACAATAGAGGATATAAAACATTTGAAAACATTTGTAGAAAAATTAAAAAAAGTATGTTAGTATGGATAGTGATTATTTAAGACAAATGAGTATAAAGAATGCAAAAGATGCAATGAAACAAGCACAGACAATGGATAAATTGAATAACGTGATAACAATAAAGAATATAAAAGAAACTTTGGAAGGACTGGCAATAACAAATTATTTTAGTATTAAAACAATTGCAGAGTTAAGTGGGAATGCAACAAGTCCGAAGTATATTATAGTATTGGAATATAGGACATATCAATTTGAAATATGGGTTGAAAGAAAACCAAATAGAGATGGGCTGTATGAAATGTATATTGGTGACCAGGCTGCAGGTTTGGTTATGTCCACCTACATATCAAAAATTGGAATAAAGGATAAGATAGAATTTTTTGGTAGAGTGAAGTATTTGGCAGAGGAGTATGAACTTTTAGTAATGAAAAAATAAACTAAATAAAAAAAGGGGCTGGGGAAAACAATGTCGAATAGGGAAATTTTTTTGATAGTATTCACGCAATATCTAAAACATGCAACAACACACAACAAAAACAATAATATATGCAACATTGATAATCGTAATGTATGCACTTTGGTTGTGGGATTATATAAGAAGTAAAAAAGATAAATTATGATAGTAGAAATTTTAGGATGGATAAGCACCGGATTAACAATACTATCCTTTATACCCAAAGGGGAAGCAAGGATAAGATTGATAAACGGGATAGCGTGTTTATTTTGGATAGTGTACGGAATAAGTTTAAAACAAAATCCGTTAATAGTAGTAAATGCAATTGTATTGGGATTGCATATAAGATACTACACCCAACAAAGGAAGATGAATAATCAAAAACCAAAATGGGATGAAGCATTTCCAGGAAGTAATAAAGTGGAGAAAGCAGATCCAGAGTTTATGTATAAGTGGATAAGAAAACACTCCGGAAAACCTTAATAAAATAAATTCAGTTAAATATGATATCAGTAGTAATAACAATAATAGGGATAGTCCTGTATAGAATACATAAAGAACATAAAGAGAACATAACCAAAATAAACCAATTAGAGAATAGACTGAACCAATACTATAAAGAAAGAGAACAAAGGTTAAAGGATAAAGGATTAATAAACAATAAATAAAAGTATATGATGAATAAGAATATAACAAAGAAGGATATAGTAGAGGGAATAGGATTTGTTTTAATGGTAATGAGTATAGTTGCATTGATGGGTGCAATGTATCAATTAAGAGAAGTGAACAAAGAAGTAAAAGAGTTAATAAACATAATGAGAAAATAAAAGAGTATGGAACAAAGTAAGAATGCATTTTATAAAGATATGGCATTGGTTGCATTGATAGGTTATATAGTAGTGTTAATCATAAACCAAAGTATTGAGATAAGCAGATTGAAGCAAGACATTGAAAACATAAGATACGAAGTAAGTAAACTAAAGGATAAGTAATATGCTAACAATACATAATAAGGATAAAGTAATAAAGAGAATAGTTAATGTGGAATATGTAGATAGAGGAATAGTATTGCAAAGAAGTTATCAAATAGAGTGGATTAATCAAAGTAAAAGTTATTATGCAATAAAACTGCAAGAAGTATTTAATGGATGGGAAAGGGTAATCTTTATTTATAGAGAACATAATATAACAGGTCCCTTAACAAAAGAAAAATATTATAAGATAGAAGAACAAAAAAGTAAGAAACATATGCTTACGTCCTTTAGTAAGATAAAAGATATAAATAAATTCTTACATAGTGAAATAAAGTTTTTGTTAGAGAATATCTAATTTAGTATATCAAATAATCATAGTATCAAAATAAAAAATACAGGGTAATTTGTGGGGAAAAGTGGGGAATTGTGTTATAATGTGTCAAAAATTCAAAGTATATCAAAATAATTATAACACACTAACAATAAATAAAGAGAAAAAAGTTTTGTTAAGTGTATCACAAAGAAGTAAAATATCCTACACATTCACGCATAAACCGAAATTTTTTCTGTGCCGGCAAAACCAATGGGGATAAGGGTTGCAGAGGAGTGCAATGCCAGCAGAAAAGCACCGTCTCATGCAATGTAGCAGGGGTAAGGGTTTCAGAGGATAGTGCCGGTCAGTTGAGATAAAATAAATTCAGCAGGGTTATATGCCCGGAAAGGTAAGCCTGTGCTACGTTTCCTGAAGATACGAAAAATAATCCACATTACCAAATATTCGATGCAATCCAATGCCAGTAAGGGTTTGGTGAATATTATCTAATTCGCAGCGACGTCTTATTAAAAATTATCTAACAAAAGAGGGGATTTCTTAACTAATTGGAAATCAACGAGTTGCATAACTGATTGATTTTCAAT
>JACCDG010474774.1_pt1 | contig 35587 bp, 35 predicted proteins | sample 7442471 | NCBI WGS metagenome assembly JACCDG01 (sample SAMN15323444, study PRJNA562643) | freshwater metagenome | isolation source: river surface water | place: USA:Blue River Watershed | collected 2017-08-17 | reverse complement strand
TTTGACGTTTGTCAAATGGCATGCTATAACATGGGCACTACTGAGGAGGTAGCACTAAATTATTCTTATTTTGAGCGGAATTATGATTACTTTTAAACCAAAACAGGTCACGAAGAAGCTATTGTCAGCGCTCCCAGAGCGCGCTCGCGACGTCCTCGAGAAACGCTATGGCCTCGGCAACGACGGCGAGACCTATACCCTTGAGTCTATCGGCCAGACCTACGGTATCACCCGTGAGCGTGTCCGTCAGATTGAGAACTACGGGATCAGCTCAATCCAAAAATCAAGTGCGTACAGTGAGCATGCCGAGCTTCTCGCAGAGCTCCAGGAGGCCATCAAGATGCTCGGTGGCGGTGTCGTCGCTGAAAACGTCCTCCTCGACTCACTCACCAAAGACGAATCAACCCGCAACCACCTCTACTTCCTCCTCGTTGTTGGCGACACCTTCTACAAAGGCAAAGAGAATCCGCTCTACCACCACCGTTGGTTCACTGAGAAGAAGATTGCTGAAGCAGTCGAACGTGCGCTCAAAAACGTTCATGGCACCCTCAATCGAGACGACCTCGTGTCTGAGACCGAGATCCTCAACCGCTTCCGCAACGAACTCATCGAAATCGCGCACGAGCACGATGACGAGACCTTGAAGCGCTGGCTCCTTATCTCAAAGCAGATTGCTCGCAACCCGCTCGGCGACTGGGGCCCAGCTGATAGTCCTAATGTCCGCGTAAAGGGTATCCGTGACTACGCCTACCTCGCAGTTAAGCGCCATGGTTCACCGATGCACTTTAAGGAAGTAGCGCAGGCGATTGAGCAACTCTTCAGTCACAAGGCTCATGTCGCGACGACTCACAACGAGCTCATCAAGGACGAACGCTTCGTCCTCGTTGGTCGCGGTCTCTACGCCCTCACTGAGTGGGGTTACACCGCTGGTGTGGTAAAGGAAGTACTCCGCCAAATCCTTGAAAACGATGGTCCACTCACTCGTGAAGAAATCATCGACAAGGTACGCAAGGAGCGTTACGTCAAGGACAACACGATTATCGTGAACCTCCAAGACACCAACCTCTTCAAGCGCCTCTCAAGCGGGCAGTACACGCTTGCTGATTAATCCTCAAAACCGGGTTCGGGCATACGCTCCGAACCCGGTTTTGGTGTACAATATCCTTATCTATGTCTGATTTATTCAAAGCGATGTTTGGCTTTTTGGCCGCACCGGTTCTCGTTATCATCGGCCTTATTGTGATGCGGTACACCTTTTCGATTATGGGTATCGATCCAGAACCAGTTATCTCGCTCGTGATAGCTACTACGCCAATCTGGCTACCATTCCTCCTCTTTTGGCTCCTCTACGAAAAGTGGATGGAATTTGTACATCTCAAGTTCAAGCTGCAGCAAGGCCGTACGACACTCCGTATCAAGTTGCCACAAGAAGTCTTTAAGTCACCCGAAGCGATGGAGAATGTGCTCGCCCAGGTCCACAACGTCCAATCACCAGACAACCTCTGGCAGACGTATATCGACGGCAAACATCCACTCATCATGTCTCTTGAGATCGTCTCAATTGGCGGTGATGTCCGTCTCTATATTAACTGTCCAACCAAGAAGGTAAAGAATGCCGTTGAATCACAACTCTACGCTCAGTACCCGGGTGTCGAGGTAGTTGAGGAACCGATTGATTACACCGCTGAGATTGTGCCAGACCATAGTAAGTACGACATGTTCGCCCTCCATATGCGCCAGAAGGGTGACGAAGAATTACCAATCCGCACGTACATCGATATGGGCCTTGATAAGCTTCCAAAGGAAGAATTCAAGCTCGATCCAATGGCACCAATGATTGAGCATATTGGTAGTATTAAGCCTCATGAGCGCATCTGGGTGCAGTTCCTCTGTATTCCGCATGCCAAGAAGAACTTTAAGACCGGCTACATGCACGAGACCAAGACTTGGGAGGGTCGTGTCCAGGCTAAGATTGATGAGATGATGGGCCGCAACAAAGACAAGACTGGCCCGGCTGAACTCGAAAACCAACCACGCCTCACTCCCGGTGAGCGGAGTGTCATTGAGGCAATGGAGCGTAATGTCAGTAAGTACGCGTATGAGGTTGGTATCCGCTGGGTGTACATCACGAAGAAGGGGACGTTTGATGGTAATGTCGTCTCACCACTCATTCGTTCGTTTGCCGCGTACGACCTTATCGGCCGCAATCAGATTGGTGTTGCGTGGCGTACCGACTACGACTACAACTGGTTTTCAGACTGGTCGGGCAAAAAGAAGCTTAAGCTCAAGAAGAAAGAGGTTATCAACTACAAGAAGCGCGAACCACTTCATGGCACTGCGATTAACCCGAGCATGACCTTCCAGATTATGTCGGTCGAGGAGCTTGCAACCGTCTTCCATATACCAAGTAGTACCGTCATGACTCCAGGTCTCAGTCGTATCCCGTCAACCCGTAAAGAAGCACCACCAAATCTCCCGATTGGTGACTTTAACAATGCCAAGTAGTCTATGGAAGCTACCCCATCACCGTTTGCGGTTGTGCCACCACGACGCGCACTCAAGTATCTCCTTGTTGGACTTACGCTCGCCCTCATCGGTCTCATTATCGCGAGCTTCCTCGCTATCAAGCTCAATACACCACCTGATAATTTCCCCGTCGCGACCCCAATTACGATTGAACCTGGCTCAAGTATCGCCGAGATTGTCGAGGTATTTAAGCGTAACAACATTGTCGCTTCAGAGCTCCTCCTCTATATCGTCCTCCTCACCCAGTACACGCCGAGTGATATCAAAGCAAGTACATACGTCTTTGATAAGCCGTACGATACCTTCACTATCGCGAAGAAGCTCGCCTCGGGCGACTTCTCAAGCAACCTCGTCCGCCTGACCCACCGGGAAGGGGAGCCAGTGCGCGAACTCGCTGTCGCAGTACACGAGGCTATTCCGAATATTAGTGTTGACGAGTTCACCGCTATCGCTCTCCCTGAGGAAGGCTATCTTTTTCCAGAGACCTACTTCATCCCACCACACTACACGAGTGAAGATATCGTGAAGACCCTCAAGCAAAAGCATGAAGACTTCATGCTGACCCGTCGCCAAGCCATTGCTGGAGGCAATCTCTCTGAGCGCGATGTCATCATCCTCGCTTCGATTGTCGAGCGCGAAGCTAATTCTGAAGAGTCAATGGGGATGGTGGCAGGTATCCTTCGCAACCGTCTTGATCTTGATATGCCACTCCAAGCTGACGCCTCAATTGAATACGACCTTGATAAGCCTCTTTCTGAGCTCACACCTGATGACCTGAAAAAAGACTCACCATATAACACCTACCTCAACCGCGGACTCCCACCAACACCAATTGGTAACCCTGGTGCCATGGCAATAAATGCGGTCATTGACCCCACCCCAAGTGATTACCTCTTTTACATCACGGGAGATGATGGTACCTTCCACTACGCTACCACCTACGAAGACCATAAGCGCAACATCGCCCGGTATTTACGATAATTTTTAAAGGTTCGAGTCCCGGACTGCCAACATAAAACAGAAAACCCACCAAACGGCGGGATTTCCGTAGTGGGTCATTATTCTTTCGTGTAAGGCTCAACAGCCTTCCACATTTCATCAGACATTTCTCTTGATGTACGCATGATCCACCAAGTCTTCATCTGTCTCAGCAATTTCATCATGTCGATCTCCCTTCTCTCATGATTTTATCATAGAGAATGTATGTTCATAGTCGAAGGTGACTCGTTTTCTTTTCACCCATTATCCGCTATAGTACGATTATCGTATGGCAAAAACTGTCTTTGTCGGACTTTCAGGAGGCGTCGACTCATCGGTCGCGGCCCTTCGTCTCAAAAACCAGGGCTATCACGTCGTCGGGGTCTTTATTAAAGTCTGGCACCCAGATTGGCTTGTCTGTAACTGGGAAGAGGAGCGTCTTGATGCGATGCGCGTCGCGGCACACCTTGAGATACCATTTCTCACCTGTGACGCTGAGGCAGCGTACCGGGACGAGGTCGCACACTACTTTATTGAGAGCTACCGAGCAGGGAAGACACCAAATCCAGACGTGATGTGTAACCAATCGGTCAAGTTTGGGGCGTTTATGGAATTCGCAAAAGCGAAGGGCGCGGATTATGTTGCAACTGGGCACTACGCTCGCAAGGGTGAGGACGGAGCACTCCTGCGTGGTGTCGACAATAATAAAGACCAGTCGTACTTCCTCTGGACACTCTCGAAAGAGCAGCTCGACTTCACCCTCTTCCCAGTCGGCGATACCCCAAAGCCAGATATCCGCGCCGAAGCAGAAGCAGCTGGTCTCCCAACCGCGGTAAAGAAAGATAGTCAAGGGGTATGCTTCCTCGGGCATATCGATATCCCAGAATTTCTTGGTCACTACATCGACCTCGTACCAGGGCCAGTAGTTGATGAAAGTGGGACAACCATCGGCGAGCACCAGGGAGCCTTCGTGTACACCCTCGGCCAACGGCACGGCTACACCATCACGAAAAAGGGAAGTGACAGCCTCCCACACTATGTAGTCGGGAAGAATATTGAAACAAATACCATCACCGTGAGCACCACACCACCAACACTCACTGAAGACGAGACCTTTACACTCACTAATATCGTCTGGCGAGGGAGTCGTCCGTTCACGGTCGGAGACACGTACGAAGCGCAGTCACGCTACCGGCAGACACCATACACCGTTACTATCACCGAGGTTGGGGAGGGGACTCTCACCCTAAAGCCAGAGACTACCACTGATAAGCCTGCAAGCGGACAATCCTGTGTATTATATGACAAAGCCGTCTGTCTCGGGGGTGGTATGATGCTGTAGTGTCATTTCGCGTTCTTAAAGCTGATGGAACATCAGAGTACTTTAAAGTAGAGAAGCTTCGTCGGTCACTCCGGCGTGCTGGCGCGTCACAAAACGAGATAAACGATATCATCGATCGGATTGAGACGAGACTCTTTGACGGGATGCGTACCCAAGAAATCTACCGCATCGCCTTTGACCTCCTGCGGGAGACCGGGCAGACGGTGGCAACGCGATACTCACTTAGGCGTGCGCTCCTTGGTCTCGGGCCAACCGGCTTTCCGTTTGAGCTCTTTCTCGGGAAGCTCTTTGCGGCCGAAGGCTATACCACAAAGACCGGTATCGAACTTATCGGCCACTGTGCCCCACATGAGATAGATATCGCTGCCTATAGGCCGGACCATAGCTTCATTGGTGAGGCAAAGTTCCATTCTCGACCGGGTATCAAAACAGACCTCCAGGTCGCCATGTATTCATATGCTCGCTTACTTGATCTCCGCGATGTGCGGATATGTACCGATGATATCTGTGGGATTAAAGAGTTTTGGCTCATCACGAACACCAAGTTCACCACCACTGCCGAAAAGTATGGCGCGTGTGTGGGTATCAGTATGCTGAGCTGGGATTACCCCCGCCGTAATAACCTCCATGACCGCATTCAGCGGGCTGGTGTCTATCCGGTAACGGTACTACAATCACTGTCTCATAATCATTCCCTTAGCCTCATGGCAGCTGGGGTGGTCACCTGTGGTGACATTATCGAATCACCACACCACCTCCGTACCCTCCATCTGCCAGAGGAACGTCGCCAGGCAATCGTGCGCGAGGCCCAATCACTCATCTCCGCCCACCGCACCAGCGCACAGATGCCAGCCTAGGTCAACCTTCTCAGGGTTTTTTATACCGTGGTATACTAGCGGCATTAACCCTTCAAACGAAGTTACGACAATATGACAGACGTGCAAAAAGAAGAAACTCAGAAGACCGTTGTATCATTTATCTTTGGACTCCTCATCGGTGGACTCCTCGTATGGGCTTTCATGGGCGGCGACGCACAAGGACCAACCCCGAAGGATACAGAAGGAGACAAGACTGAAATGAGTACCTCAACTGAAGCTACCGAGACCAGTACCTCAACTGAAGCTGCAGCACCAGCCCCAACCCTCCCAGTCGGAGAAGGTAAGGTCACCATTGCCAATATGGCCGCAGGTCGCACCGTAATGCTCGGTGAGACCACCTTCCCAATCGAAGAAGGCTGGATCGGTGTCCGTGAGTACAACGACGGCAAGCTCGGCTTTATTAACGGTGTAATCCGCTTTAGTAAGGCAGGTAACGTAGTCCCAACCAGTATTCCACTCGTGACCCCAACTCGCGCTGGCCGTGAGTACGCAGTAGTCATGTTTACCGAAGGCGGTGACAAGGCGTTTAATTCTGCAACAGACAAGCAGATTGATACTATCTTCACCACCTTTAAGGCTGAGTAAGTACAACTCTCACAACGGCCGGTCACCGCAAAGTGACCGGCCGTTGTGTTATACTCATAAATATGGCCGAATACGTAAAGAAGTACAACCCAAATCGCAGTGCTGAGTGGAATTATGGGGGAGCGAAGTGGCGACTTTCACGCTCGAAGATAGAGTTTTTTGTGGAGTGTCCACGCTGTTTCTACCTTGATAACAAACTCGGTACAAAGCGACCAGGAATGCCAAGCTTCAATCTGAATATCGCGGTTGATGAGCTCCTTAAAAAGGAGTTTGATGCATTGCGTGTCTCGGGTGAGCGTCACCCTATAGCAGAGTCATACAATATTGATGCTGTCCCATTTGCCCACAAAGATATGGATACGTGGCGTGATAACTTTGTCGGGATTGAGTACCGTCACGAAGCGACTGGTCTCGTAGTCTCTGGTGCAGTAGATGATATCTGGCAACAACCTGACGGCACACTCATTGTCATCGACTACAAGGCCACCTCAAAAGAGGGACAGATTGTCACCCTCGATGATTCATCATGGGGTGCGCAGTACGCCCGGCAAATGGGTGTGTACCAGTGGCTCCTCCGACAAAACGGCTTTACGGTCAGTGATACGGGGTACTTTGTGTACGCGAATGCACTCAAGGATCAAGACGGCTTTTTTGATACGCTCCACTTTGATACGACGCTCGTCCCGTGCGTCGGGGACACAAGCTGGATTGAACCAACCCTCACCGAGATAAAGGCAACTCTTGAATCACCGATGTACCCGGACAGTGGGAAGGCGTGCGAGTACTGTCCGTACCGTGAAGCCTGTGGCCAGAAGCTTATCGCTATCAAAAAAGCCAATAATTAAGCCGTCTCCCTAGGACCGGCCTCGGGAGACTGAACAGTGAGAACACACATGACAACATTCAAAGATGCAGTGCGTGACGTAGTACGCAATATTCCAAAAGGGGAGGTCTTGTCCTATGGAGAAGTCGCGACTCGCGCCGGCTACCCGCGGGCTGCCCGGGCGGTCGCGAGCCTCATGGCGAAGAATTATGACCCAACCATACCGTGCCATCGGGTAGTGCGGAGCGACGGCACCCCGGGCGAATATAACCGCGGTGGTGTGGAGGTAAAACGTGCGATTTTGAAAAAAGAGGGGTATACTTTTACGATATAACTATGGCGTACCAATCACCACACAGTGATACTCGCTTGCGAGCACTGCAGACCGACCTCAACAACCTTATTAACGGTCAGCGCGACATGCTGAATGACATTTCAAGTCTCCGCTCAAAAAAGGAAGCAGCGATTCAGCGCATTACCCGTGAATACGACACTGAGATTGAATACCTCGAACGTAAGCGTAAAACCGCAGAAAGTAAAATCCCCGATATTCAGCGACAGATTGACCGCCGGCAACAGGAACTCGATGCAGAAGCCGCCCGCAATGCGAAATCATCAATGTTTGGCCGACGCTAATTCCAGATTCTATAATTATGTACTCCTATCGCATTGAACAAGCCATTCGTGCTGCCGCCGTCCTCCATCACGATCAAAATCGTAAAGGTTCGATGCCATTTCCATACATCACCCACCTGATGTCGGTCGCGTTCATCCTCCACGACTATACGGACAATGAGGACGTCATTGTCGCAGCCCTGCTCCATGATGCGATCGAGGATACGGACTACACTCTGGAAGAGCTTGAGGAAGACTTCGGCGGTACCGTGCGAGAGCTCGTTGATGCACTCTCAGAGAAGAAAACCGATGGTGACCGCAAGCTCACGTGGGCTGAAAAGAAAAAAGGCTACGCAGCACAACTGAAGAAAGGACCGAAAGAAGCTGTCATGATTGCCGCCGCCGACAAAGCCCACAACTTCCGCACGATCGTCGAAGAGTACTACGAGGCGCCACATCGCTTCCTTCAAGACTTTGGAAAAAATCTCGATGAACGAATCGAGGTCTATCAGACCATCGCCAACGTCATCAACAACCGTCTCGAAGGTCCACTCCTCAACGAATTTAATCACGTATTTGAAAGCTACAAAGAATTTATCTATGCCGTCCAAAAAAGCCAAGAAAAAGAGTTTTAATTACACCCCAGCAACCAACCTTGCGCCCATTACACCAGTCGATACCTGGCAGCTTGTTACCCAGTACTACACGAGTCACAACGATCCAAAGATTGAGGCGGATGTAAAATCCGCTGAGACCGCCTACCGTGCCTTTGCGAAGAAGTGGCGAACTAAGTCGTTTACCACCGATGCTGAAGTACTCGCACAAGCACTGAAGGAAAGTGAAAAAATCGCCGGCAATCCTGCCTTCTCACGCCCACTCCGGTACTTTTCACTCGTCACCGCGCTTAATACCGGTGATAGTGAGGCAGAGAAGCAGATTTCACTCATCCAGCGTCGCCTCCGCAAGGCGAGCGATGAGACACTCTTCTTTAGTCTCGAGCTCGGCAAAGTACCAAAAGCCACCCAAAAAGAGTTCCTCAAGCATGAGGCCCTGACGCCATACCGCTACTACCTCGAGCGACTCTTTGCCGGAGCAGCGCACCACCTCAGTGAAGCAGAAGAAAAAATCATCAGTCTCAAGAGCCGGCAAGCATATGGTCGCTGGACTGACATGACCGATAAGATAGTGAGCCAGCGACACATTACCTGGAAGGGTAAGTCGATTGCTATCCCGGAAGCGATTGAGACGGTCAATATCCTGCCTTTTACCGAGAAGCCTAAGCTTTGGGGTCTCATTACCAAAGAGCTCGGACAAATTAGTGAGGTAGCAGAGCATGAGTTTAATGCCATCATCACCGACGTCCGGACTGAAGACGAACTCCGCGGGTACAAGAAGCCGTACAGCGCTACTGTCCAGAGCTACCAAGACACCGAAGACGCCGTGGAGCGCCTCGTCGCTGCCGTATCAGATACCGGATTCAAGCTCAGTCATAAGTTCTACAAGCTTAAGGCGAAGATTCACGGAGTTGAACAGCTTGAGTACAGTCAGCGTAACGAGAGTGCTGGCGCTGGCATCACCATTTCGTACGACGAAGCGGTCGAGATATGCCGTGACGTCTTTTATCGCGTCCACACCGACTACGGCGCTTTCTTCGACCACATGCTCGAAGGTGGGCAGATAGACGTCTGGCCACGAGGAGGGAAGACTGGTGGGGCATTTATGTCCGCACAAACCGGCCACCCGATTAACGTGATGCTGAATCACGTCACAAACTTTGGTTCACTTGAAACCCTCGCCCATGAAATGGGGCACGCTATTCACGCGATGCGGAGTGCCACCCAGTCACCATTCTACGACGGACACTCGATCGTCACGGCCGAGACTGCGAGCACACTCTTTGAAAACCTCGTGTTTGATGCGGTATATGCTCAGGTGAGTGAAGCAGATAAGGCGATACTCCTCCACGACCGTATTCTCCGCGATATCTCGACTATCCAGCGTCAGATAGCATTCTTTAATGCCGAGCTTGAGATTCACAACACCATTCACCAGGCTGGCGGTATGAGTGGGGAAGAGCTCCGTGCCTGTATGGAAAAGCACCTCAAGTCCTACCTCGGACCAGCGGTCAATGTCCGTAAAGAAGACGGGTATAGCTACGTGTACATCGGACACCTCCGCTACGGCTTTTATGTCTACTCCTATGCCTACGGTCTCATGATGAGTAGTATCATGGCAAAGAAGTACAAGGAGGATAATGCGTATGTCACGAAGATTGACGAGTTCCTCCGCCTCGGTGAGTCGATGCTCATCAAAGATATCTACAAGCGTATCGGTATCGACACCACAAAGCCTGATACGTTTACAGTCGCCCTTGAACGACTCGCTGAAGATATCAAAGCCTACGAGACTCTCCTCAAGAAACAATCTAAATAACGACCATAGCCAATCGTCATAAATTTGCTATAGTTAGCGAACTAACAGGTAATTTAGGTAATTTTATGAGTGGTAACGAAATAAGACAGCGATTTTTAGACTACATGGCAAAGCAAGGCCATGCGGTTATTCCGTCGTCACCACTCGTCCCTGAAAACGACCCAACCACCCTCTTCACCGGCAGTGGCATGCAGCCCCTCATCCCATACCTCATGGGTGAAAAGCACCCAATGGGTACGCGCCTCACAGACTCACAGAAGTGTTTCCGCGCGAACGACATCGAAGAGGTCGGTGACAACCGTCACACCACCTTCTTTGAAATGCTCGGCAACTGGTCACTTGGTGACTACTTTAAGCGCGAGCAACTCCGCTGGTTCTTCACCTTCCTTGTTGACGAAGTCGGGCTTGATCCAGCCCGTATCTACGTCACGGTCTTTGCCGGTGACGAGACGCTCGGTATTCCACGCGACGATGAGTCGGTCGCTATCTGGAAAGAACTCTTCCTCGAACGAGGTATCGAAGCGAAAGACGTCTATATCGGGAGTGAAGAAGATGGTTACACCGTCGGTATGCAGGGTGGACGCATCTTCTACTACGACGCTGGCAAAAACTGGTGGAGTCGCAGTGGCAAACCAAGTAATATGCCAGTTGGTGAAATTGGTGGCCCTGATAGTGAAGTCTTCTATGACTTTGGCCCCGAGCATGCCACTCATCCAGTATTTAGCACCCAAGCTGCTCACCCGAATAGTGACAGCGGGCAGTTCCTTGAGATTGGAAATTCCGTCTTTATTGAATACATCAAGCAAGAAGATGGTAGTTTTGCGAAGCTTCCACAGAGTAACGTCGACTTTGGTGGCGGACTTGAGCGTATTGCTGCCGCTAAGGTCGGTAATCCAGACGTGTTCCTCGTCGACCTCCTCCATACGGTCGTGAAGCAGATCGCGAGTCTCTCTGGCAAGCTCTATATCGGTAACGAGGTCGCCTTCCGTGTCATCACCGACCATATCCGTGGCGCCGTCTTTATGATTGGTGATGGTGTGTATCCAAGTAACGATCAGCAGGGGTACTTCGTGCGCCGTCTCCTCCGGCGTGCCGTCCGCTACGCAGACAAGCTCGGTATTGAAGCCGGTAAGTTCGCCGAACTCGCTGAAAGTGTTATCACAACCTACGAAGCACACTATCCAAATCTCGCAGCAAAGCGCGACGATATCAAATCAGCCATTGCCCGCGAGGAAGAGCAGTTCCGCAAGACACTCGAAGCTGGACTCAAGCAATTTAATAAAGTCTCGCTCCAAATCCACCTCACGAGCAAAGAGGTTGATGGTAAGAAGGTGATTGATAAGTCGGTTGCACCAGTGACGAAGCAGGCTATTAATGCAGCCAAGGCCTTTGACCTCTACACCACCTACGGCTTCCCGATTGAACTCACTGAAGAAATCGCGACGGAAAAGGGACTCGTTGTCGAACGTGAAGGATTTGAGGCGCTTATGGAAGAGCATCGCGCTAAGAGTCGCGCTGGGGCCGAGCAGAAGTTTAAGGGAGGGCTTGCCGACCAATCTGACCAGGTCGTGCAGTACCACACTGCCACCCACCTCATGCTCGCTGGACTCCGCCAGGTACTCGGCACCCACGTCCACCAAGCCGGCTCAAACATCACTGGCGAGCGTCTCCGCTACGACATCACCCATCCTGAGAAAATCAGTGATGAAGACCTCCGCAAGGTCGAGGTATTTGTGAACAATGCTATCAAACAGGGTGGGGAAGTCACCATCAGTATGATGGCCAAGAGCGATGCACAGAACGATCCAACCATTGAAGCCTCTTTCTGGGACCGCTATCCAGATGAAGTAAAGGTCTATACCATGACCACAAGTGATGGTGTGGTGGTATCAAAAGAGCTCTGTGGTGGCCCACATGTCGAGCGACTCGAAGACGTCAAAGGTACCTTCAAGATTACCAAAGAAGAATCCTCATCCGCCGGCGTCCGACGCATCAAGGCAGTACTTGAGTAGCGAGCTCTATCCACGACTTTAAAAGAATCCGACCAGGCAACTGGTCGGATTCTTGTATACTTGAGGCATATGTCACTCTTTAGACGAACAAACGGCGGCCGACGCATCGGTGCCGTAGTCGAGGTAGGCTCAGGCAGCGTGGTCACGGCGCTCGCAGTATCAGACCCACACGAAGCACACCCTGATATCGTCTGGGCACGGCGCGAGTTCGCGAACCTCAGTCACGATGTCGACGCTGAACACAGCATCAAAAGTATGCTCGCCACCATCATGGATAGCGTCATGCTCCTTGAGAGTGAGGGTCGTCAAGCCCTCGAGACCAGCTACCCAGGTGCCAAGATCGATACCTTCCAGGTTTCTATCTCTGCCCCGTGGGCGTACACGGTGAGCAAGGTCATCACCTACGAGCGAGAAGAAGCGTTTACCGTCACCAACGACCTCATTGAGTCACTGATTAAGAAAGCAAACGAGCAAACGCTTGAAATCCTCCATCAAAACGAGTTCAACCAATCTGCCGGACTTAATATCATGACGAGAGCCACGACCGATATCACCGCTAACGGCTACCAAACCTCAAATCCAATCGGACAAAAAGTGATTAGCCTCGCCCTCACTCAGGTCTCGGCTATCGGCCAAGGCCTTATCACGGGCGCAGTTGAGGACCTGAGGCATAAACTCTTCCCACGAGCCACGCTCGAGCGTTACTCAGCGATGCTCGTCTTTTACAGCCTCATGCGAGAACTCTATCCGACCACGACGGAGTGCTGTCTCGTTGACCTCACGTACGAAGCCACCGAAATTGCGATTATTCGTGATGGTGTACTGCAATATTCGACCCATACCGCCATCGGTCTCAACACCCTGGCACGCAACCTTGCGATACGACTCGATAGACCACAAGCGGACGCCGACTCGCTCCTGAAGCGCATCTACAACGAAGATAGTCTCGATACCGTAAGTGATACCGAACGGACCGCGATTACGAACCTGCTCACCGAATACCAAAACGCCCTTGAAAGCCTCTTTCATGAAACCGGAGACAGTCTCTCAATTCCAAAGGTGATTTTCCTTCACAGTAGCTTCGTCCACGAGCGCTATTTTGATAATATTATTGCTGATGCAGCCAAGACTGCGACGAGCTCATCACACACCGTACATACCCTCACGCACGACCTCATGCTCGGTAAGTACCAAGGTGATAGCAAGATCAAGATTCTCCAAAAAAACCTCGATACCGCCACCCTTATGGCCTGCCAGTTTTTCCACAAACAGGGAAGTGACCAGGACTTTACCCAGATGTAAAGCGCTATACTGTAGAAACAGTATATGACACAAAAATGGAATCTTCAGGACATTCGTCCAACCGAGCCACGACCGCAACGACGACCTTCGGTTCCACCTACTATTATTCGCAACGACGAAGAGGAGACACACCACGTCGCCGTCAATAACCACCAGCCATCTCGTCCCGCACCACGAAGTGATATGCGTGGTCCACGCAGTGATATGCGCGGAGACATGCGGCCAGCAGGCGGCACTGTTTCAATGCGCCGTCGTGAACCAGTTGACAATGAACCAACCGATGAGACTGATATTGGTCTTGCGACACCAGACTATTCAGATGATTCCCGGATTCCAATCTACGACGGAAAGAAGCGCTCTCGGAAGCATATAGTTATTGCCGTTGGTATATTCCTCGCGATTACGAGTGTTGGTATCTTTATTAGTCACCTCACTGGCGGGGCGACCGTAACCGTAAAGCCAAAAGAGCGTACCCTCAATGTAAACGCTGAGTTTACTGCCTACAAAGAGCAGCGACCAGAAGAGCTCGCCTACGAGATTATGACCCTTGAGGCCGTCAGTGAGCGTCAGGTGGAAGCCAGTGGTCAAGAGGAAGTTAAGGTTCAAGCGACTGGCGAGATTGAAATTACAAAAACCACCCCAGGCGCAGAGCGTCTCATCAAGAACACTCGCTTTGCCACGCTTGATGGACTCATTTTCCGTATCGAGGAATCAGTCGTCGTTCCTGGTGCTGTGACCGGCAGTGACGGCAAGAGTGTCCCTGGTACTATCCGCGCCAAAGTCTTCGCTGATGAAGCGGGAGACAAGTACAATGTGAAGCCAAACACCGAGTTCCGTATCCCTGGTTTCAAGGAAGGTGGGTATGATGATCTCTATAATGCTATCAGTGCCAAGAACGTCAGTGGTTTTGATAATGGCTTCTCTGGACCAAAGTTCATCATTAATGACCAAGAACTCGCCACCGCGCGCCAAAGTCTCCAGGCTGAGCTCCGTGACACCCTCCTTGCACGTATCGACAAAGAAAAGCCTGCGAATATGACCACTTTCCCGGGCTCAGTCGCTATTGTCTACAATCAGTTACCGCCAGTTCAGTATGGTGACACCCTCGTGACTATCCGTGAGCAGGCCATTCTCCAGATGCCTATCTTTAAATCAGCTGATTTTGCGAAGTTTATCGCGCAGGAGACCATTGTCGGCTATGACCGGGAAGGAGTGCGAATCGCTAACCTCTCCGACCTCACCTTTGCGTACAGTAGCGCTACCACGAGCCAGTCTAATATCGCTGATATGGAGAGTCTTACCTTCAAGCTCACCGGAGAACCACAGATTGTCTGGACCTACGATGAAGGAAAGCTCAAATTAGACCTCGCCGGTAAGCAAAAGACCGCCTTGGCTCAAATTATGACCTCATACAAGGGAATTGAGAAGAGTGAGGTCAAGATTCGTCCAATTTGGAAGCGGTCAATGCCAGAAGACCACACTGATATCACCATTGTGGAGCAGCTCTCAACCACTGAATCTAACTAATTCTATTGACGAAATAGCCTTTACTTGTTACACTCAGCCCCGTCTAATGGATCAGCAAGAAACAGACAATAAAGAGGACCTTGTGTTCGGAACCGTCGAAGAAGCGCTACCCAATGCGCTTTTCCGTGTTATTCGTGACGACACAAATGAGACTCAAATTGCCTATCTCGCTGGTAAAATGCGACGATTCAGAATTAGAGTGCTTGTTGGCGACCGGGTTGGTATGGTCATCGACCCGTACGGCGGCAAGGCTCGTATTAGTAAACGATTATAAGTACCACAGTAATATGAAGGTTCGTTCATCAGTAAAGAAAATGAGCCCAGACGACATCATTGTGAAGCGACGCGGTGTAGTCTACGTTATCAACAAGAAGAAGCCACGTCACAAGCAGCGACAAGGCTAAGTACAAAATCCATTAACAAACCCCCACGTGTATGCGTATTTCAGGTATAACAATTCCAGACGATAAGCAGCTGGCCTACGGACTTACAGCTGTTTATGGCATCGGACTCTCTCGTGCAAAGAAGATCCTTGCCTCGCACAATATCGATCCAATGACCAAACCGACCGATTTGTCGACCGACCAAGAAAACAAGATTCGTGAAAGTGTCGAATCATTCACTATCGAAGGTGAATTGAAGCGAGAAATTTCTGCGAACATCAAGCGCCTCAAGGATATTTCATCTTACCGAGGTTCACGTCACGCCAAGCGCCTTCCAGCGCGTGGTCAGCGCACCAAGACCAATGCTCGCACCCTCAAGGGTGTCAAGAAGACTATGGGTAGTGGTCGCCGTAAGCTTGAGAAGACCTAAAAGCTCGCTTTAGTCATCTAACTAACTCATCTATATGGGAAAGAAACGAATCATGAAGAAGAGTGGCGGTTCTGATGTAGCGGGATCTTCTCGTGCACTCAACCGTATTCCAAAGCGAAAGGTAGTAACCGGACGCCTCAACATTCTTGCAACCTTCAACAACACACTCCTTACACTTTGTGACGCAAAGGGTAATGCAGTCATGAGTGCATCAAGTGGTGCGCTTGGCTTTAAGGGTTCACGCAAGTCAACTCCATTTGCCGCCGCTAAAGTTGGTGAAATCATCGGCGAAAAGGCTCAGCAGATGGGCATGAAGGATGCAGAGGTTATTGTTCGCGGTGTAGGTGCTGGACGTGAGTCTGCACTCCGCGCCTTCTCTGGTAAGGGTATTACTGTTACCAAGATTGTCGACATGACCCCTGTGCCATTTAATGGTCCACGTCCGCCGAAGCCACGACGTATCTAATCTTTACTTTGTCCTATGAAAATCGGTCCAAAATTTAAGATTGCGAAGCGTCTCGGTGCTCCAATCTTTGAAAAAACCCAAAGTGCAAAGTTTGCACTGTCTGAACAGCGTCCTGGTCGTACCCGCAAGCGCGGAGGTGGTCAGGCCAGTGACTTCAAGAAGCAGCTCATCGAAAAGCAGAAGATGCGCTTTATCTATGGAATCACTGAAAAGCAGCTCTCACGCTACGTGAATGAAGCCATGGAGAGTGGACACCAGCCACTTGCAAAGCTTATCGAGCGTCTCGAGAGTCGTCTTGATAACGTCGTGTACCGACTTGGTCTTGCTAAGACCCGTCGTTTCGCCCGACAGATGGTGGCCCATGGTCACATCGTCGTTAACGGCCGTCGTTTGAGTATTCCATCACACAAGGTTTCAATTGGTGATGTCATTACCGTACGAGAGGGAAGTAAGACGAGCCCGATGTTTACGAGTCTTGCAGAGGCAGAGACAACCGCAACTGTTCCTGGATGGCTTACCTTCGACGCTAAGACCCTTAAGGGCACCGTCGCTGGTGTCGCCAGTTACAATGCTGGTGAGTTTATGTTCGATGCAGAACAAGTTCTCGAGTACTACAGTCGCTAGCGGTCACACTCGTGTTTAGTAAGTTGTAATCATACACACTATGTTGGAAACAAATGTAACCCTCCCATCAAAGCCACGAGTTGTATCTGAAGCAGAGTTTCAGGGCGTATACGAGATCGACGGTCTCTTCCCAGGCTACGGTCACACCCTTGGTAACTCTCTTCGCCGCATTATTCTCGCCTCACTTCCTGGTGCTACTGTCACTCAGGTCAAGATTGAAGGCGTCCCACACGAATTTGCGACTATCGACGGTGTCAAAGAAGATGTTATTACCATTCTCCTTAACTTGAAGCGCGTCCGCTTTAAGCTCCATGGCGATGAGCCAATGAAGGTCACCCTTAAGAAGTCAGGTACCGGTGTTGTTACCGCTGGCGATATCAAGCTTCCAACTCAGGTTGAAGTCTTGAATCCAGAGCAAGTTATCGCTGAGATTACCGCCAAGGGTACCGAGCTTGAAATGGAAATCACTATTGAACACGGCCTCGGCTACGTTCCGCGTGAAGTCCACCAAAAGGAAAAGGTTGAGATTGGTACTATCGCCCTTGATGCGGTCTTTACTCCAATTCGTCGTGCGAACTACGAAGTAGAGAATATGCGTGTTGGTGACCGTACCGACTACAACCGTCTCCGTCTCTTCATCGAGACTGATGGCACCATCTCACCGCGCGAAGCTCTCGAGCGTTCAATTGAGATTATGATCCACCAGCTCAAGGCTATCATCGGCTTCCAAGAGCAATCACACAGTACTCCTGAGATTGCGGTAGCTGCAAAGCCGGTCGCTGCCGAACCAGACACTGAGGTTTTGAAGACTCGTATCGAGACTCTTGAACTCTCAAGTCGCACCCTACAAGCCCTCGAAACAGCCAGTATTCGTACGGTTGGTGGACTTGTCCGAAAGTCAAAAGATGATATTCTAGCGCTCGACGGTATTGGACCGAAGGGAGTAGAGGAAATCGTTGACCTCCTCGGTACCATGGGCCTCTCACTAGCTGAATAACACTATTAGTATGCAACACGGAAATAAAAATCGAACTTTCGGTCGTCCGCGCAATCAGCGCACTGCGCTTATGCGTGGTCTTGCAGTGTCACTCATTCGTGACGGCAAGATTAAGACGACTGAGGCAAAAGCCAAAGAACTTCGCCCATTCATTGAGCGTCTCGTCACTCACGGAAAGGCCAACACCGTAGCCGCACGTCGCATTGTTGCGAGTCGTCTTGGTGAACCAAGTGCCACCATCATTAAGAAGGTATTTGAAGACATTGCACCAAAGTTTGCTACTCGTGCTGGAGGGTACACACGAGTTATCAAGGTAGGTCGTACTTCAGCTGGTCGTGATGAGGCAGTAATCGAGTTTGTTGAATAACATTATGACTACTACTACCACACAACGCACACACACTATCGACGCTGCTGGAAAGCGCCTCGGAGTAGTGGCAACAGAGGCAGCCAAAGTGCTCCTCGGCAAGGACCAGGCAGATTACGCCCGTCACTTGACTGCACCAGTTACGGTAACTATCACCAACGCTTCTAAGCTTGATATTACTGAAAAGAAGAAGACCGAAATTTATCAGACATTCTCTGGCTACCCAGGCGGACGTCGCGTTGAGACGCTTGACCACCTCGGCAAGCGACGCGGTTACGCAGAAGTACTCCGTCGCACCATTGGCGGCATGCTTCCGAACAACAAGCTCAAGAAGCCTATGCTTAAGAACTTGGTAATCACTGAATAATTATGGTAACTACTACTAAGGATCGTTACGTTGAAGCAATTGGCCGTCGTAAGACTGCGACTGCTCGCGTCCGTTTGACCCCCGCCAAGGAGACCACCATCAGCGTAAACAATCGCGAGATGGCAGAGTACTTCAAGCACGCTGGTCACCAGCAGAGTGTCTCATCAGTACTCGCTACTCCTGACGCTGGTATTGAGCACTACCACATTACTGCGAAGGTACTCGGTGGTGGTATCACCGCTCAGGCTGAGGCTATTCGTCTCGGTATCGCCCGTGCTCTTGTAAAGGAAAAGGCTCCACGCCGCACTACTCTCAAGAAGGCAGGCTTCCTCAAGCGTGATGCTCGCTCAGTTGAGCGAAAGAAGTTTGGACTTCGCAAAGCTCGCAAGCGACCAGCCTGGAGTAAGCGTTAAAAATTTACGCATAGCTTTGTTAGGCTACGAAAAAAGACCCTCACTGGACATTAGTCCCGCTCGGGTCTTTTTTCTTGCCCGCCTCGCTCTGCATTCAATTTATAACGCTTCCTTTTACGAACTATTTTTACTAGAAAGCAAACGTACCTCGCGGAATATACAATCCATTCGATACATTTCCACCAAAGCATCTCGCCAAATATCCCAAACCTTCCGTTTTGATTGCAACCCGCATCCTATACAAGCGAAAAATATTAGCCCTATCTGGGGCTTTTATTTATTATTTTGTACATAGCAATAAAAGATAATAGATGATAATCAAGATAGTTCTAGATCAAACGCAGTGATTTTGACACGACCTATTTTTCAATTTATAATAGGGACGTATGGTGAACAATAACAACAACGATACTACCAAGGAAGACGAGAACGAGATCACCTACGATACTGCCGAACCGACTGAGACTGACTTGGTAGATGATGAAGCACAAGCTACTGATAAGATTAAACAATTACGAACGAAGTTAACCGAAGCTCAAGACAAAAGTCGCGAGCTTCACGAAGAATTGCAACGAGTGAAGGCAGACTATCTCAATGCTCGACGCCACCTCGAAGAAGACATGGTACGCACGAGACAGCGAGACACCGAACGTCACGCCGAGAAGCTCCTCCCACTCGCAGACAGCTTTTATCTCGCTATGCTTGATAAAGCCGCCTGGGAGCAATCTGATGAACGCTGGCGCAAAGGAGTTGAAGGTATCCACCAGCAGCTCCTTGGTGTCCTCCGCAGTTACGGTATTGAGTCATATGACCCAACTGGCGAGACCTTTGACCCAATCCGTCACGAAGCGATGGGAACTGTCCCCGTCACTGAAGCAGAGAAGCACGATGTTGTATTGACCGTGATGCAGCTCGGCTACACGATGACGCAAAATGGCACCACCACTGTCTTACGCCCCGCGCGCGTAAGTGTTGGCACCCACACTGAATAGGTTCATTACTTAGTACATAACTTTTATACCTCTATGGCAAAGATTCTTGGAATTGATCTTGGTACCACCAACTCGGCGATGGCTATCATCGAAGCTGGTGAGCCAAAGATTATTGAAAACACTGAAGGCGTACGCACGACCCCATCTGTCGTCGCTATTTCAAAAACTGGTGAACGACTCGTTGGCCAGATTGCCAAGCGACAAGCAGTCACCAACCCAAAAAATACCATCTACGGTATTAAGCGCTTCATGGGGCACAACTACGCCGAAGACGTCGTCCAAAAGGACAAGGCGATTGTGCCGTATGACGTGAAGGCTGGCGCTGATGGTGGCGCAGTTGTCACCATGGGTGACAAGGACTACCGTCCCGAGGAAGTTTCAGCGATGATTCTCGCGAAGCTCAAGGCCGACGCTGAGGCCAAGACCGGTGAGAAGATTACCGAAGCGGTTATCACCGTACCAGCCTACTTTAATGACTCACAGCGCAAGGCAACCCAGGACGCCGGTAAGATTGCCGGTCTTGAGGTGCGTCGTATCATCAATGAGCCGACTGCGGCCGCGCTCGCGTACGGCTTTAACAAGAAGAAGGATGAGAAGATTGTCGTCTACGACTTCGGAGGCGGTACCTTTGACGTGACCGTACTTGAGGTAGGGGATGATGTGGTTGAAGTACAGGCAACTGATGGCGACGCCCACATGGGTGGCCGTGATATCGACTACCGCCTCGTCCAGTACCTCATTGATGAGTTTAAGAAGGCTGAGGGTATCGACCTTTCAAAGGACCCGCTTGCGCTTGGTCTCCTTGATGATGCAGCCGAGAAGGCCAAGAAGGAGCTCTCAACCGTCGGGCAGTCGGACATCAATATTCCGTTTATCGCGAACAACAATGGTACGCCAGTCCACATGATGATGACCATTACTCGCGCCAAGCTCGAAGAGCTTGCCCACGAGTACATCGACCGCTCAATCGAGATCACGAAGCGTGCGCTTGAAGCCTCAGGTCTCAAGAAGGAGGAGATCAACGAGATCATCCTCGTCGGTGGACAGACCCGTATGCCAGCGATTGTGGACGCGGTCCGCAACCTCTTCGGCAAAGAGCCAAACAAGAGTGTGAACCCAGACGAAGTAGTCGCCCTTGGTGCCGCCATTCAGGCTGGTATCTTCCAGGGTGATGTACATGACATCACGCTCGTCGACGTTATTCCACTCTCACTCTCTATCGAGACCATGGGGGGTGTCGCGACAAAGCTCATCGAGAAGAACACCCACATCCCAACCAAGAAGTCTCAAGTCTTCTCAACGGCTGCTGATAACCAGACCTCAACCGAGATCCATATCACCCAAGGTGAGCGTCCGATGGCGACCGATAACAAGTCACTTGGACGCTTCGTGCTTGATGGTATTCCACCAGCGCCACGCGGTATCCCACAGATTGAGGTAACCTTTGATGTCGACAGTAACGGTGTACTTAATGTGACCGCGAAGGATAAGGCGACTGGTAAAGAGCAGTCTATCAAGATTGAAGCGAGCTCTGGTCTCTCAGACGCTGATATCGAGCGCATGAAGAAGGATGCGGAAGAGCATGCGAGTGAGGACGCCAAGAAGAAAGAGCTCATCGACACTCGCAATATGGCTGAGCAACTTGTATACACTGCCGAGAAGTCACTCAAAGACTATGGCGATAAGGTATCAGCTGATATTAAGTCTGATATCGAAGCCAAGATTAAGCTCGTAAATGAAGCCAAGGCTGGTGAAAACATCGAAACTATCAAGTCTGCGCAAGACGCGCTCAGTACTGCTCTCCAGAAGATTGGTGAGGTGATGAACCAGAATACCGAGAATACATCACAAGGCACTTCAGATACTGATGGACCAGTGCGAGACGCAGACGTCAAAGACGAACAGAAGTAATCACCACAATACCTCGCACGCTCGCGAGGTATTGTATACTCCTCATTACCTATGAAAGACTATTACGAAATTCTTGGACTACAAAAGGGTGCTTCACGCGACGACGTGAAGAAGGCATTTCGTAAACTCGCTGCTCAGTATCACCCGGATAAGCAGACGGGCGATGAAGCCAAATACAAAGAAATCACCGAAGCCTACGCCGTCCTCGGCGACGAAAAGAAGAAAGCTGAGTACGACACCTACGGTCACGCCTTCCAAGGTGGAGGCGGGGGACACGGTGGCTTTGGTGGTTTTAACTGGGGCGACTTCCAACAAGGCTTCGGCGGGCAAGGTGGAAGCTTTGAGTTTGATATCAGTGATATATTTGAGAGCTTTGGCTTTGGTGGCGGACAAAAGCGCCAGCGGGGTCGTGATGTCTCAATTGATATTAACTTGAGCTTTGGTGAGTCCGTCTTCGGCACAACCAGGAGTGTCCTCCTCACGAAGAACAATCTCTGCACTCACTGTGGTGGCAATGGCGCCAAGAAGGGAACCGAGCAGACCACCTGCACCACCTGTAACGGCAACGGTAAAATCCGCGAGACGCGCCAGAGTATCATGGGCACCTTCCAGACCGTTCGTGAGTGTAGTACCTGTCACGGGACCGGCAAGATTCCAAAGGAGCGCTGTGGGCATTGTGCTGGCGCCGGCATCATGCGAGCGGAGGAGGAGATAAGTATCAAGGTCCCCTCTGGTATCCAGAACGGTGAAGTGATTCGCATGACTGGTCGCGGCGAGGCGATGCCACGTGGTGAGGCAGGGGACCTCTACATCAAGGTCCACGTCGAAGCGCATCCGAGCATCAAGCGTGATGGCAGCACCCTCTACACCAAGCTGTCGGTCAAGCTCTCAGACGCACTCCTCGGTGAGTCGTACCAGATTGAGACCCTCGATGGTGTGGTCACCCTCGCCGTGCCAGCTGGTATCACCCATGGTGAGCTCCTCCGCATAAAAGGGAAGGGGGTACCAACCAATGGTGCTCGCGGTGACTTTATGGTTAAGGTTGAAATCGCCTTACCGAAGTCTCTCTCAAAGAATGCCCGCAAGCTCATCGAGGAACTCAAAAAAGAGGGGATATAGTCACGAGTGGCAGGAGAAGCGTCATATAATAAACGGTAGGTACACACCTACCGTTTATTATATGAATACCGGAGACGTATTGCTCCTCTTGCAAGAATTCGCCTACCTCATTGGGGTGTTTGGATTCTTCATCACGTACGCTATTGTGCGTGGACGTCAGCATGTCATTAATCTCATTGCTGGCCTCTACTTCGCGCTCCTGATCTCACTTGAGTTTCCATACTACGACATGCTCCTTGGTGGGGAAGACGATGCGCTTGGACGCGTCATCATCTTTGGCTTCTTTACCGTAGTCTCAACCATTCTCTTCACCCGTCTCATGCCACGAGAGTACCAAGAAAAGAAGTTTGAGAGCTTCCCGAAGAAGCTTCTCCTCGCTATCGCTGGTACCGTCCTCGTAATGATATACAGCTTCCACGTGCTCCCCGTGACCGAGTTCGTCACCCCCGGCACCCCGATTCAATCTATCTTCGCCCCCGCCAATTACTTCTTCTGGTGGCTCCTTGCCCCGCTTGTTATCCTCTATTTTAACTAGGTTTTTAGGGCTAAATCCTCAAATCACACTCCAAATTCTTTACTTTTTCACTTTTATGTGATATAGTATTAGAAGTAGTCACCAAGGAGGTTCGTCATGACTCGTGTCTTGAAGCGAATCCTCCTCTGGGGTTCGCGAGTTGCGTTTGGGTTATTTCTGCTCTCAAGCGCCAATAACATCTTTGACTGGGGCATCTATCCCGTAGTCATGTGTCAGATGGGATCGACGGTGGGTGGTATCACGATGGCAATCATCTCGATACCGTTTAACTATCTTCTCATTCGACTCTATGATTTACTTGGGCAAGATCTCATGGGTCTCGAATCACTCAAAGAGTACGAAAACTCTGAGGGTGACACCCGAGTGAGAAGATTGCTTCGAAAACTGCTCGCAAGAGGCAGGATCGGAACATTCATCTTCCTGTCAATTTACGACCCGATACCAGCCACACTGTACATGAGACAAGGAGTAAACACTTTTCACGGACTTCGCGGAAAAGACTGGCTCTGGTTCTCACTGTCGACCGTCATTGCAAACATTGCATGGATTGCCGTGATGGCGCTGGGTCTCGAGATAGTCGAAGAAGTGAGTGGGGCGTGTGTGATCTAATCACCACGCCCTTTCTGTTTGTCTTTGCTATACTCTAGGGACTATGTTTACCGGTTTTATCTATGGTGTTATCGCTGCCTTTTTCTGGTCACTCACCAACATCATCGATAAATATCTCACCAAGCGCCATGCGAGCGATGGTAATGTCTGGGGGATAGTGATTCTTTCTTGTTTTTTCCCAGCGATACTCCTTCCAATTGCACTCTCACTTACCTCCGCACGGACAGTTGTACTACCGACGACTGATATTACCATTCTTATTACGAGCGGGGCACTGATGGTCGCCTGGATCTACTTTTACTTAAAGGCACTGACTGAGGACGATACCTCTGTAGTAATGACGCTATTGGTACTCGCACCACTCTTTGCGCTCATTTTTAGCAATATAATTCTTGGTGAACTACCAACTCCGACCCAAATCCTAGCGGGAGCACTTCTCGTTCTTGGTTCACTCGTCGTGAGTTATGAACCTTCAAGCAAAAGTCTGAAACTAAAACTACTTGCGTATGCGCTTGGTGCGTCCACCGTAATGGGCCTCATGCATGCACTCTTCAAATTCTCAACGATTGAAGGCGAATTTTGGGTTTCGATGTTCTGGCGGTCGGTCGGGATGATTGCCGCAGGATTTCTACTTTGTCTTATGCTACCAGCAGTCAGAGCGCGGTTCGTTTCATTTATACGTCATTATTTTAAGCAGGGGTTTACCTTGAATAGCACAAACGAATCACTCACACTGGTAGGCGATACACTTTTTGGTGCTGCTATCCTCCTTGCGCCAATCGCACTCATCCAAACCACCGAAGCTTACCAGCCAATCTTTATTCTGATCATGAGTTTTCTCCTCGGTAAACTGGGTATCGACAGCGTCCGTGAAGACTATTCAAAGAGTAAGATGAAACAGAAGATTGTAGGGATAGTACTTGTGATTCTCGGGAGCCTCATCCTCATATTTAACAACCTTGGATAAATTTGAGTACTTGAGTATGCTACACTACAACCATGGATAACCAGGCGGTTAACCGAACATCATTACGATGCCTGCTCCTTATTCTATTTGTGACAGTATCTGTTGCATTAGTTTTTTTGACTGCCTTCACTAAATACTTCTTTGCTAAAGACTACTACTTCTATGTGGAGGCAGCGTGCGACGAAACAACACAAAACTGTTTTGTCCGTGACTGTGACGACTACTGCCCACCAAATGGACTGGCAAGCTACAAAGCCTACTACATAAAAGCGTCACTCTTTGAAAGCTGTACTGATAATAGCTGCGCTAATATCTGTGAATCAGATTCTTCAAGCCAACTCTGCACCGAAATTGCGTGTGACGTAGAGAATGGTGATTCATGCTCATTGGATTTATATGAGTGAAAATAGCACTCCAAACATAAGCGACTTCTACACTTCAATAGAAGACGCCGTTTCTGTACTTAACAGCAACCTTTCTTTAAGAACTAGATTAGAGTCTGAGATTAAGTTAAAAGGATCAATTTCATCCCTGCTGCAAAAAAAACATATTGTCATGTTTAGACAGGTTGCCACGCCAATAAATGAGGTGATCAGGGTACATCACATAGCAAAGATGTATGATTTACCTTTCATGATAATTGAATATTCAGAGGACAAGTTTACTCCGTCAATAAATGTATACAAATACAATTTAGCTAAATTACCAATATATAACGGCGATGTTAACAAAATAAGTCAAAAAATTGTTCACAAGATTAACATTGTAGACTTTGCAAAAATGGAAGGGAAGACACTAAGTTCCGTTATGACACTCAATAAAGAGTACTTAGTAGATATTCATCACGAATTATTCGATGAAGTTATCCCGAATAACCACACAACTATTAGAATTGATGCATCTGATTGGCTTCTTACGTTCAGTGGTGCAAAAGATTACTACAAGATGTTCTTTAAGCTTTTCCTTTGTCACAATATATTAGCTGAAGTGTACTTAGAAGAAGGTAACGAGACTTCATTTACAAACAAAGTGATTGTTCCAATACTGCAAAATATCAAAAATGAATACGGTATTAAACCATTGATTTGGAATTACCTTGATGGTACACCACCCGAAATGAAGTATTATTGGGACTGTTATCCTAAGAAGGTTGGTGAATTACTTAATAGTAAGGGTTATTATTAGAATGTGACTGAGATATTAAACACTTGTTTAGAGTTAGCTGGTCCAGTAAGACCTCTTGCTCTTTACTCTCACTTATTGCCGATCTTTGTGAGTCTTACACTCGGGTATTTTGTATTTCGTAACTCAAAACGAAGTGCTGGTACAGTTCTCTTTGCAACATTTACAATATTGCTTTCATTATGGCTGGCTGGTGATTTGGTTACCTGGCACTCAGACAACTATTACTCAGTAGCGCTTTTTTGGAGCACACTCGACTACATAAACATTCTCTTTTACCTCGTGCTCGTATGTTTCTTCATCGTTCAGACATTCAAACTAAATCGTCTCCCTGGATACGCCAGCATAGGACTTATTCTTGTTTCCTTACCACCACTTTTACTTACTATGGCCGGACTATCAGTTGGTGAATTTGATGAAACGAATTGTGAGATGGCCGGTAACGACTTATTGGCACTCTATAAGCTAGGGGTTGAGTGGCTGTCGATTTTCTTAATACTCGTCGTTGGTACAGTTGTAGGTATTAAAAACAGAAAAGAGAAACGGGAGCGGAATCAGATTACCGTCCTCACGTTATCAAGTGCAGTTTTCTTGGCTATTTTCTCCAGCTCTGAGTACATTGCTACGCTCACTGATATTTACGAGATTACACTCTACGCACTTTTCTCTCTACCTATATTTCTCGTCATTGTAACGTTCAACATCATTGAGCAGGGCGCCTTCAAACTTCGCAACGATAGCTTTATTCTCGCAAAGCTACTCTTCTTTATCTTTATTCTCGTTGCCGTGTTCAATATTGTTCTTGCAGACGACTCACTTGAATTCCTCGTAACCGTAGCAAGCACCATCGTGACCACTGGCTTTGGCTTACTCTTGCTCCGCAGTGCACGTCGCGAAGTCGAACAACGCGAAGAAATCGAAAAGCTTGCCAAGGGGCTTGAGCGAGCAAATGCGCGTTTGCGCGAGCTTGATAAGCAGAAGTCAGAGTTCGTTTCGGTAGCATCGCACCAGCTCCGTAGCCCACTTGCAGCTATTCGAGGTTACGCATCGATGATTCTTGAGGGGAGTTACGGCAAACTTGATCCGAAGACCAAAGAGCCCATTGAGCGTATTGCTGAGTCGTCGAAGTTGATGACCGAGTCGGTCGAAGACTTCCTCAGCGTATCTCGTATCGAAGGCGGTAACATGAAGTACGAACTCTCAGACTTTAACCTCGCGGAGCTTGCTGAGCATATTACGGATGATCTTCGCCCTGAAGGTTTCAAGCACGGACTCTTACTCCTCTTTAAGTCTGACCTCACGACCAAGGGTATGGTGCATGCTGATAAAGGGAAGACTCAGCAGATTCTCCATAATCTCATCAATAACGCACTCAAGTACACTCAGAAGGGGACCGTCACCATCTTCGTCCACGATAATATCTACGCTAAGAAGGTGTATGTCGACATCATCGACACTGGTATCGGTATGAGTGAAGATACTATCGACAGTCTTTTTGAGAAGTTCACTCGTGCAAAGAATGCCAATTCAGTCAATATTAAGGGTACTGGTCTTGGACTCTTCGTCGCCCGCCAAATGGCTCGCGCGATGCATGGTGAGGTCACTGCTCACTCCGAAGGAGAAGGCAAAGGCTCCCGCTTCTGCTTTGAATTACCAGTGATTATGTAGCTGGCAACATGCTTGCATTATTTGAAAAGTGTGCTTTAATAAAAGAATCTTGTTCTTTGTCATGAGGCAAATGCTTTATGAGGGCAAGTAACGGAGGTGAAGCTATGACCAAATCCAAAGTCACCAAACAGCGCTCCGTCGAACCGCTTACGGAATCGACGAAGAAAGGGACTCGGATGGGGAGCAAGGGTCGCAAAACCCGACACTTCTGCGGGTGACCATATAGGGGTGGAGTTCTCTTGGGCTCCACCCCGTTCTAATAATCCCAAACAGGAGGTTAAGGTGAAACGAGTTCTCGCAATCTCGCATTTGAGTGAAGATGTCCAACTAGAGAGTGTTGAGGAACAATTAAAGCTTTCCAACACAAAGGTGATCAAACTTCTTACAAATAGTTTTAGATCACTCGACCTAGGACTTAAGTCAAGTGTTGACGGTGTGGAGTTATTTGTTGATGGAGTAAAATTTGTTCCAGACGTCGTATGGTACGCTACACATCCAAGAACTGATTCGCTATACTGCCGTGGCTACAGATTCCCTGGTGAACACAGATCTGCAGCGACACAGTTCATAGTGGATTTACACTATGCGCTGGACTCCAAAGTAAAATGGGTTCCTGGGAGCTTCGACTCCATAAGTCGAAGTGACTCAAAGCCTATCTTGTTACACCTAGCATCGAGCTGTGGACTTGAAATTCCAAACGTAACCATTAATGGCAATCTTGACGCCAAAACGAAAATTTTGGATGAGAGATTGTACAAGAAAAAGTTGGGATTTCCTACCGTTGTAAGTTTCGATAAAAGGAGTGGTGTTGAAGTAATCACAACAACAACAAACCACCTTGGAAACAGAAACGCCGGTAAAGAAGTGTGGCAATGGCAGTCTCCGGTCGAAAGTGTAGCTCATGTAAGATGTTGCCTAGTTGAAGATCAGTTATGGAGTGTAGTATGGCATAGAAAATCTCCGCTTAAACGCCTATACGACTATCGTTCGCAACAATATTGCGAAAACTGGCAGCAGTATATTCTGCCAAGTGAAGTGACAAGTTCTGTACTACGTCTCGCAGAGAGACTTCGGATTAAAATTGCATGTCCTGAGTTTTTGGTTACGTGTGATGGGACCCACGTCTTTATCGACATGAACCCCTGTGGAGACTGGGCAGGCTTCTTTAACGAAACGACGAACAGAGAGATTTCGAAGAGTATTTCACAACTGTTGCTCAAATGAGAGGAATTTTCCAAACGAAATGACTCGCCGATGTAGTTTTATCGGCGGGTCATTCTTTTATATAAATGTTGCTATTACTTTGATGTAATTCTCTGACAGCTCATGATGTGTATTTTCAATAATCCGAAACTCACCATGATACTTTTTTGCCAACTTTTTTGCCTCTCTAATAGCATACGGCCAATCCTCAGAACCAAATAGGAACACTGCGGGAGAGTTATGAATACTTTTTGGGATGCTGTGTTGATAAAAATCTTTAACTCTTCTTTTACCAAAATAAGCTTTTGCAGCTTCTGGCATCATCGACAGCTGTTCTTTATAAAAAGGAGAGATTGAACAAAAAATGATTTTTTCAAACCTTGTCTCTGCTGCAGACAATAGAGTGATGTAAGCTCCAAATGAAAAGCATACTACAGTTGTATTTTTAGTATCGATGACTGAAAGAACATGGCGCAACTCTGCTAACCAGTTACTTGGTACGTTGTAATTCCACTTAGGTACAAAATTTATAACATTGTACTTTTTATTGTACTGGTTTTTAATAGTTTTATATGCACTATCTGTAGCCGATTCGCCAAAACCAGGGATAATGAGGAGATTTTTGTTCATAATTATTTATACATTTTACAACACATAATATCAATACTTCACTCAAGTGAGATTAACGCCACAGGGCTGTTTATTAAAAAATTTATACCAAATACTCTCATAGATATTGTTAATTGTTGCAACCTTAACCGAATTAATAATAAATTTACATTGTTTTACAATAAATTTTATAGATCATCTAATTCACAAGCCTTGAAGCCAAGGATATCTTTATAACGGTTTTTGCCAAATAAAATAGGTATAAAATCCTCATCAGCTGTAACAAATTCAGACTTATCAGTAACGCCAATTATCTGATCTGACTTAATCAGATTAAAATTTTTAATATTATCTGAAAGATTAAATTCACCATTAAAATTTTTCTTGAATGCATCATAAACCTTATAGACCTGAGTCTGACCAAGAGAGCGCGGATTTGTATACGGATTAGACTTAATAATGCCAAAATGCTCCAATATACAACAAATATCGTACATAGTTGCCTGAAATACCAATCGACTATCGTCAAGGCCATACTCAAAAGCGAGGCCTATTCTCGCGTCCGAGATAAGAGCGTTCTGGCTTTTATATGTCATCACAAGTACCTTAGGAGGTCTAAACAACTTAATCAACCCAGCAGTCTTCTCATCATATTTAGTAACAATAATCATCGAGTCATTAGACAAATCAGTTGTATTAGTTGAATGTATATCAATCACTAAATCTGCGTCTGTAATCTTTTGATACAGCTCATATGCACGCCGTTCTTCATAGGTTCCATCAGCCTTTCCAGGGAATACACGATTTAAATCACTTTCGGTAAAAGGCACACAGAGTTCCTCTGCGCGGGGATTACCGACAATCAACTCAAGTTGATTGTTAGGAATATTAAGTTTCTGAAGTTCTGTAATTACTTTTAAACCAATTTTTTCATGTCCATGAGTGGCACCAACGACTATAATTTTCATGCTTATGTTGCAGTATACCTAATACATAAAATGACTCAATAGTTCTACCGACTTTCAATAAATATCTGAAGATTTGCTATTTGTAAGCGTTGTGATAGCGTATAAATAGCATTTTCAGCTACGGCAGCGCGGTGATGGTTCTTTACAGTTTGGCAACAGGGCCCTATTTATCATAATTAGCCACCCTCCATGAATCGTCACATCTCGTCGTCTTATTCGTTCCGAGCGCAGTTACTGCATCGGCTTGTTGCTAGCTGTATTATCCTCGCGTTGTTTTTAAGCCCTATTGAGGTACCGCTATCGGAATTAGTCGTTGCGCCGGAAACCACCCCCGACACCGCACTTGAGTCAAACCGTGAACTAGCAAATAACGACACAATCAAAGCGGATACGGCGGGGAATGTGACCTACACCCGCGGTGCGACTGAGCCCCAAGTAGCATTTGATGCGCCAGTCTACGACACTCCTATCAGCATCAAAGAAGTGTTACCGACCTCAAGTACGAGTCTCGATTTAGCAATAATGGAGCAAGCTAAGACGGTAGCCCTCATACCAAAACAACTGACAGCACGCGCACAAAATAACCACTCCGCAGCTCGTTTACTCGCCGCGGGTAAGACCGGCAGTGAGCTCGCCTCAGTGACACTCGATGCTGAAGGTAACATCGTTGCCACCTCAGACATTCACGGTAGTACCGAGACAGCTGAGTACAATAACAATGGCCAACCCCTCAAAATCACCGAAGGCGATGGTACAACCGTATACTATAAATATGATTCAGACGGACGTCTCCTCGGAGTAAGTCGTGAAGGGGAGAGCGCGATTGCAACCGCCAGCGGTATTTCTGGATTTGCCCAACGACTTGTAGCGCCATTGTTTGCACTCGCAGACGTCGCTGATGATACGGTCGGTTTTGACTATGAGGCAGACAGTATGACAACCGCCCAAAATAATGTGGGGGTAGTTACCTATGAGTACGACGAGTATGGTTTGGTAACACTCGAGACTCGCCTTGACGGTTCTCAGGTCGAGTATGAATACGATGAACTTGGTAACGTTGTCACCACCATCGAGGTGCCAGCTGAGACCAATAACAGTTTCTCACTGCGATCATTTCTTCGATTCAGTTATGCAAGTAATCCATTACTCCAAACTACCCAAGAGTTCAGCGACTATGATGACAACAGTCGTCTCCGTTCGTATCGAATTGCAGTAGTTAACGAATCACCGATACCAGACAACAGCGTCCCAACAATTGAAACATCAACCGATATCTCTCCAGCTCCGGGCGTGTCGACCACCACCGCTACAACCAGTCAAGCTATAACCACCGATACAACTACACCAGAGGCAGGTGCGAGTACTACCGTTGTGAGCACTCCAACAGACACCACATACTCGTCCACCTCAACACCAGAGGACACGTCAAATGTGCAAATTATCGAAGCGGTACTCGAAGAGATTATCAGCTACATTTCGGAGACAACTACGACAGTAGCGTACTGGTTTCAAGGCTTACTCCAGCGGTCATTTGCTGAGACAACAACCACCGCAGTGGACACTGAAACAGCACCTAGCGCAACCATTAATGCAGCTTCCAGTACACTCTATAGCATCAGCTTCAACTACGACGCTCACGGCAATATAGTGTCGAGCGAGACAAATACCGGTATAAAAACCACTCACGCCTACGACGCTATTTCAGACAGTCTAATTTCAACCGTGGTAACCACACCAAGTGGTCAGACCAGTAATCACAGTTACACCTCGGATAATTTTGCTCGGTTGCGGACCTACAACAACGATAGCTACACGTATAACGAGGCAGGGATATTGATCGCTACCCGTGATAGTAGTTACTCGTATGACACGAACGGCAACCGTTCTGAGACAAGTGGTCGTAACGCGGCAACCTATACGTACAACGGCAACCGTTTACTCTCCACAACGTATGCCGACGGACGGAGTGTTCATTACGAATATGACAACCGCGGAGCGGTAGTACGCATCGTCGACAGTAGTGAAGGAACAACCAACTTCACCTATAACCTAGCTGGCGCCATCAGCACCATTACGCATGGCACAACGGTAATTAGCTACGAATACGACGCCCTCAACCGCAGAACAAGTCGCGCCACTGCAGATGGCATCATCAACTACCACTACAACAGTGGACAGCTCAAGCGTGTAACGAATGAAGCTGGTGTAACCATACGAGAATACTTCTATACACCAAGCGGACTACTGACCGCAGTGCAAGTAGACGGAACAATCTATCACACCATCACCAACTACAACCGAAGCCTCCTTGGTCTCATTGACACCTCAACCGGACAGCTGTATGAGACCACGTATGACGCGTGGGGTAATATCATGAGTAACAACTTGCCAGTTACGCTCGATATTGGGTATATCGGTGCCTTTGTTGAACCGTCGCTCGGATACAGTATTCTTGGTCCCCGTGTCTACGACCCCGAAATTGGACGCTTCCTCTCTAAAGACCCGCTCCCCGGCGCACAACTTGACCTCTTGAGTCAGAACGAGTACATCTATGCCAAAAACGACCCCGTAAATCAGTATGATCCAAGTGGGCACGCCAGTGAACTGGCAGCTAAAAGCACATCTCCAAAGCGTTCACTCATCGAAACCAACAATGCAATTGAGGTACTACAAGCGGAATTGAAAGACGCTGAAGCAACCCTCTTCATAACCGACTCAACCGACACCGAAGCTTATAGTCTCGCTCAACTCGATGTTACCAACCTGGAGAATGCTCTCAGTGAACTCTATGCTATCAAAGCAGATACTGAGGCCACAATCGCCAAGAATGAAGCTGATACAGTGACTACACCAGAACCAGCACCGGTTGCAGTCAATACGATACACTGGGGCGTGGGAGAGGTATCTGCAAGCAGCACTGATACTGGCAGTACTCTACCAACAGAGGAAAGCTCCACTTCAACAGCATCAACAACCACAGTCACGATAGAATCTCATAGTTCAACCACCAGCCCGGAGACACTGGAACAAAGCGCATCAGAAGTCGAAGAAGTAGAGATACCAACCGTACCCCTCGATACCCCTACACCAGCCAACGAAACCACCCCAGCCCTTCCCGTAACAGTATCATTTGGCAAGACCAGTGGCATTAGTGGCTTTATTAGTACCATTACGGGAGAGCAACTCTTGAAAGCTGAAGCCAAGAAAAAGAAATCAAAAGCCAAGAAGGCAAAGAAGGATAAGAAAAAAGCCTCGGCTACAGCAAAATCGAAGAAGGAATCAAAAGCTACTCAACTATCTTCACTCAAAAAGAAGCTCAGCAGTCTGCAAAGTAAGCTCACAGCTACCCAGAACAAAAACGCTAAGCGAAAGATTACCAAGCGTGAGCTCGAGAGAATTAACCGAGAGGTACAAACAGTTGCCGTCAGTGTCCTCTCACTACGTGTCGATGACCTCATCCGTCAACGTGACGCTGCCAACGAAGCCAATGCCGAACGAGCTCGGCAACAAGCACTGGCTACAGCAGCGAACAATCTTAACACCAATACCAACACTCAAATAAAAGCCATTACCGTCACTCCAGCCGCTCCGGCCGTGTCGGCAGTGTTTGGACCAACCGAACTTCCACAAAGCGCCGGGGTACAAGCACCTCGACTCACATTTGAACAACCGACCGTCCCATGGTGGAAAACCGCTACCTCAGTAGCAGTATCACTCGTACCAGTAGTTGGTGAGTTCTATGATGGATGGACAATCTATGCCCAAAAAGACCCAATCACCGGCGAACGACTCACCCTCCTTGGTAACGCGTTTACAGTCATTGGGCTTGGGACCATTGCAGGGTCTGGTAAAGCGGCTCGAGAGATTGGGGAGCGTGCAATTCGAGAGATTGCGACCAGTCGAGGGATAGACTACGACTTAGTGAACAACGCCGCCGAAGAAGTAATCAAAGAAGTAGACCTAGTCGCACTCGCTGCAAAAGGTAAAAGTGGATACGATGAACTGATTACGAAGATAAGTGAGCGAGCAGCCAAGAAAAATGCCGACTTCATGGCAAAAGGGACAGTATCTGCTGCCACTATTGCCAAGTTCCAGGATAGAATTGACCGAGACAGGATTGTACATATTCTAGACGGTGAATTTGATGCTGACTATAATATAATGACAGGTGGTCACAGATATGGTCAAGCTGTGCGCAAGGCTAGAGAAGGAAAATTCTTCAACACTAAACATACTGAATTCCCTGAGAGCTGGTCCGACGATAAGATTTTAGAAAATGCACTTCTAGTATTAAAATCTACAGACTCTGAAAAATATGTACAACCTGACGGAAAGATTCGTTACGATTTGGTTATAGATTCAACTAATGTCAGAACTGTATTTGATCCTGTATCACAAAAAGTTATTACCGCATTCCCACTTAATTGATACATATGGAAAATAGAACCGAGAGAATGGGGTATCTTATTGAAAAGCACATGTCGAATCCTAAAGATAGAGATATGTTTTTGAGTGATTTAGACTACGGCGAAGAAGAGATTCCATTCTCAAATCTCTGTGCAGTTATACGGCAGAAAAAATATGTTCTTACCCCAGAAGACAAAGTTCTCATTGATGAGATAGGTGAGAGTTTATGGAACAGCAACTTCTACCATCGATACTCTATGAGTACGAAATATTGGTACGACGTAATCGGCAAGCCTCCATACGACAATGCGTCTGATAAGCGACGCCTCATTCGATTTGATGGACGCTA
>JACCDG010393643.1_pt1 | contig 35595 bp, 34 predicted proteins | sample 7442471 | NCBI WGS metagenome assembly JACCDG01 (sample SAMN15323444, study PRJNA562643) | freshwater metagenome | isolation source: river surface water | place: USA:Blue River Watershed | collected 2017-08-17 | reverse complement strand
TTTTGGCTCAGCATCGACCTGACTGGACCTTCGAACCACTCTACTTGCTGTTCGATCTGTACCATCCTGGCCAAGTGTGGATCGACGAACCCGACCAAGTGTTTAACGGGCATGTCGGACTTGCGACTGAGGCTCGGCGTGTGATTCGCATTCTACAACGCTCCTCGTCCAAATACCAGTTTTTTGCGTTTGGACTAGAGCCAGTCACGGCGGTCATTGATTTGATTTGTATCAACCCGATTCTTCTCGGTGTGATCGAGGAAGTCAAGAAGCAAGACCTCGTGTCCGCCATGGAAACGAAGGGCAAGCTCAAGAGTGTATTGGCTGAGAAAATGGAAGCGCGTCGTAAAAAAAAGTAAACCGTGTTGGTATGGAAGGTATACACTACACCGAGATGAGTGGCGAGGCGGCGCGTACAGCCGGAATCGAAATTGGAAGGGCCTTGTCCATGGGTGGCGCCATGGCCGTAATGGCATCACTGTTGGCGGGAGCGGGTGCGTCCAAAGCCGTGTCGGGCCCGATGGAGATGCTGTGGCGTTTCGTGACTACAACCGCCGAGTCGATCAATGGCGTCGGCGTGGTGATTGCGTGTATGATTCTTGGAGTGGTGGTGTATTTGGCCACATACATTCCACTCCAAAACACGTGGCCCGACGTGGAAGATCGGCCCCATGACGTTCTCTTCACATCGTTTCAGATTTCCAAGATTCTGTGGATGGCGGTCGTCTTGTTCGTTGCATGGCTGATGCTGTCGGCAATCATCCCGGATTCGTCCAGTGTGGGTCGAGCCTTGCGCCGCGGCGTCAATGACTCGGTGGAGAACTCAGCTCGAGTCGCGGACCTGTTCGTGCTGTGCTTGATCTTTGCAGTCAGTATGTACCTGGCAGCCGATCTGCCCTACTTTGTCTAGGTCGAGGTCTAGGTCAGGTAAACAGACGGCGCTTCTTGCCAGGGAGAGGAGTAGCTTGGCCCATGCGGAATCCAGAGACAGGCGCGGGGGCAGCAGGACCGGTCCATGCGCCAGCCCCGGCCCCAGCCCCGGCCGTGATGGGTGAGCCGAGTTGAAACGTTGGCCGAAAGGCGGATTGGATCCGATTGTTGACAGCCGGGGTACGAAACATGGCCGTGTCGCGGGAGGCGGTTCGCGGTGGCCTCGACGCCGTGGCCGTATACATTGGCGGCGACGGATTGGCAAAGTGGAACTGGATGGGAGTGCGTCGGCGTTCTGAAGCCACCGCACCTTCGGTCATCGGCAACCGCCGCCGAACTTGGGCCGTACCCAATCGAACCGGAATCGGGGAATTCACAATGCGTTCACGTAACAAACGCAGTCGCTCCTCGTGTTTCTCAAACGCGGCTTGGTCCTCGGCCGACAGGTCCGGGGCTTTGGCTTCCGCGGCCACTTCCTCGATGCGATCATCGACTTGTTTAATAGAATCCACTCGTTCCTGTTCCTTGGCCATCTCGCTGAGCTTCACGATGTTTACCGTCGTAATCTTATCGTCCGACGCCTGGATACCCGTTGCCCGTTCCCGTTCATAGACTTGGTACACACTGGGAGCTCGGCGGTCGTACAGGGTCCGAGCTTGTTCGACTTGAGCGGTTAACATAGCGATTTGGTCGCGCAATCCTTTTAGGCGCAAACTGTCCGTGGCCGGGATTTTCAACGCCAATCTGGCCTCAGCGGTTTGCACGGCACTACGGAGTTTGCGACTCTGGCGATCCACGTCGACAAACACGTCGTTTAAACGCCGCAACTCCTGTTGTTTGCGTTTGAGCTCGGATTCGGACGAGGCCATCCGCTCTTTGCGCAACCGTTCCACCGACCGGTTCACGTCGGCGAGCTGGCTTTGTAAGGATCGCCGTTTCACGTTTTCTGCACTCGAACTGTCTTCGTTGACCAATCGGCGTTCGGCCTCGATTTCTAACAGGAGGGCCGCGGTTTCTTTCCGCAGATTGTCGCGATCGAGCGAGGCCAGGAACCGGTTGGTAAAATCCAGGATCTCAGACTCGGACGAAAAGCGTTGAAGGGTTGGTTTGCTACCGCTTAGACCCAGCCGAGCAATGAGCTGATTCCACAATGAGACCCGTGTTTCCCGTACTCCAGGCGTCCAGGTCGAATCAAGTTGTTGAATCCGCTGTACCAACGCACTTTGTTCCTCGTCAGTGGGATTGTATTTGAAATCGATCACACCCGACCATACGACTGGTTTGGCACCCGTGCGAACGCCATACAGTTTGCCGGTTTTCGGGTCCACGGCCAGACTCGTGGCCTGGACTGCGTCGCGGAACGGCAACCACAAAAGGGCCGCTGTCGTGGTTAGGGCAGCCATCTACTTCTCAGCTAGCAGTGGAACAAAAAACTCACGAGTTGGGTCGCGGGCGACGAGCGTGTGATGGGAGTTTCATTGCCATGCGATAGGCGTAGAGGGCATCGTAGCTAGGATCGTGGCGTTGTTGGTGACGGTGGTGTTCTTGTTCGTTGGCGAGTTCGACACGGATTCGGCGCTGTTCGCTTATTGGGAGTGCAGCCAATCGTTCGGCGGGATTCATATCACGGTAGCGGCGACCGTTCAATGCGTACCGCACCCCTTTCGCCTTTTCGTTGTACAGCGTGTCGTAGTAGTCAAGCTGGCCGAGGTCGAACGCGGGCGCCGTAGTCAGGAGGTAGACGTCGGAATGCTGTTCGTAAATGTTTTCGAGGACTTCGCGGAATTGTCGAAACGCGACCTCGGGACTTAGCGCACTAGGTCCTTGGAGCTGTTTCCACAGCGGCCAGTGCAATTTGCGCCACCAGTTCATGGTTTCCTGGTCCACGTCCCCGGGTTTGTCGCCACACTTAATGTCGATGCGAGCCATATAGAGTATGTTATTGTGTTGGTCACCGAGCACGATTCCGATCGAAATCGGTGAGTGAGACAGTTTGGGCCCGGCCTTTTCCAGGTCCAGAGCCAACCAGACTTCATCCTGAGAGGCAGACCAACTCGAACGCGATCGTGTTAGTTGCAGTTCGGCTGTCATCGGCCCCGGTTTCACAGCGCCGGTTGACATCAACCACCACGTGACACGCGTGACGGGGCATTGTTGACAAACGCCATGGCCGCGGCGACGACTGAGACACCGGTAGCGTACGATGTCGCGATTGTGGGACAAGGACCCGCGGGTCTAGCCGCCCAGGAAGTCCTCGTGGAGTACGGACTCACTACGGTGATTTTCGGACCGTGGCAAGTCATTGGAAAGTTTGATTGGGCCGGAATGGCAGACACGCCGTTCATGACCGAGCTTCAAGACGTGTATCGGAATTGCCCAGGCAGCGGAGACGAGGTCCGCCATAAAGTCACCACCATTCGTCCACTCGAAGACGGTAATGGGTTTACCTTGGTGGACCAGGAACAGGCTGCGCGGACTGCGCGTTGTGTTGTTGTGGCGTCCGGTACAACACCTCGATCGCTGTTCGGCGACAATCCCCAGTTCACCCACTGTGTGTTTACCAAGATCCAAGACTTGACGGAAGCACTGGTCAACAAATTCCACATCACGCTGGTCATCGTAGCTGCTGCGATCGTCCCTACATTGTTGCTGGTCGAGCGACTTGTTCGCCACTACGGCACCGGCTCCAAGATTATAGTCTCCACCACTACCAAATTCGAACCCTCTATGGTCCTCGACCGAGTACGCGCGGATTCCAACGTTGACCTACGCGAAGAGACCGTATTAACGTCGCTGGTGACTGACGAAGAGAAACAGGCGGACGTGCGTGCCGTCACCCTCAAGGCGGAAACAGGCGACAGCGAGGAAACCAGGGTGAATTGCGACTATGTCTTGACGTTGCTGGGAACCTTTCCCAACACCGCGTACCTCAAGGAACTGGACGTGGCACTGGGTGACAAGAAACAAGTGTTGACGGACGACCACTATTGTACACCGGTCAGCGGTGTGTTTGCGGCAGGGTCAGTTCGCCAGTCTCCCTGTGATCTTATCGAAGCCATGCATCAAGGACGGTGTGCCGCAAAACAAGCCATTTCGTACGTGGAAGCATTGCGTCGGCGTAAACCGTGACCGGACCGGCCGGTACGTTTTTCAGACGTTTCACCCCTCCCATCCAGTCACGCCCAACCACCATGTCCGCCATGGACGCTACTCCGTTAGTTTCGCTCAGTGATAAACTGATTCTTGACCAGCAGCACGTTGCTTACCAAGCGTGCACCAAACGCGTGCGTGAATTGGAAGTCCAGGCTACCACGCTGCAACAAGAAACCGCGGAAAAGGTGCGCAAGTTGAACGACGACGCTCGTTTGGAACACATCAAAATCAAGACGAACGGGTACACTGCGAGTTCTCCGTACCCCGATCCCGAGACCAAGATTGCCGACAAGGCCTTGTTCATTTCCCAAACCGCTGTGGCGCTCGACGAAGCCTTGGTGCAACTCAAGAAAGGCGACCAAGCCTGGGTGCGTCAAGGCACCACGGTCAAGTTTTTCCGCAAAGTCCGATTGGTCGATTTTACCACCCAGCCAGGCAAGGTTGCGGATGGTACCTTCACCTATCTGGACGCGACTGGCCAACCCGTCAAGACCACGTTTAATTCGTACACGGAGTCCGAACCGTCGTACGCAGTGGCTGTTGCCAAACCTCCAGTGTACATCATGGGCGAACTCGTTGACATTCAAGGCCCGAATGGCGTTACGGATAAGTGGTACGAAGGGGTGATCACGGGTGTCACTACTCACAACAACGAGACTCTCTACAGCGTCGATTACAACTCCGGGATCAATGCAGCGACCGGTGTCCCCGCTTCATGCCTTCGTATCCAACCTCGAGGCACCAAGACCGCCGGCAAAACCATCCCGCCGACCGTCGTCAATGAGCCGAATATTGTGCTGTTCCCCACCACCGTGGGTGCCCTGTCCGCCCAGGAAACGCTCAAGGTCGTGCAATGCTACCTGACCCAACGCTTCGGTCAACCTGGCTTGTTCCTCGACGACGAGGAGGACCGACAGTTCAAGAGGGACTAGTTCACCAAGGAGGACGAAGACGGCGACCTCCAGATGGTCCAGGCAGTGGACGACATGCAACAGGCCAAACAGCGTTTCCCCGTGGGCGGTGTGTTCAAGCTCAAGTCTACGGGTCTACCTGCCGTGGTTTCGCACCACCGACGCCGACCCGATACCGGAACCGTGGAAGTGGTGGTGCACGGACCGGGCTTTCCTGGCTTGGTTGGGGTGTGCGTTGAAGCGTTCGACGTGTAGAGGAGGGGAGGGGGTGTAACACCCCCGGTTGTTTGCCTAATCGAGATTAAACACGGGGTTGAAACCTCAAACCGAAACTGAAACCGATGAACCACTCGTACTCGCTCAAGGCGGTTCGGTTCGAACGCCGTGTGTTTGGACCCAACTTCCAACCCATTACAATGTACGAGTTTTGGATCCCGGATTTACACGTTGTGGTCTGTAGTAACGGATACGCCTACCGCGCCAATACAAGTCCGTTTCTTTCGGTTGCTGAACAACGGTTGTACTATCGACAATTCCCCTTAATGGATCCGGCCGCAGTCGAACTACTGCTATGCGACCCGAATGTAACTCCGATTGCCTTTCCGTCCCAACTCGCGTTTAAGGCTGCGCAAGTGGCACAGTTGCACGAGGAGATTGAACAACGCAATCACGACGTGCGACAAATTCAGGCCCAGATCAAAAACGAGCTTGGTGGTGCAAAAAAATCTTGACCCACGTGAGCAAGCTGTCGCCATGAACACCACCACCACCAGCACTGTTCCTGTTTCCGTCCGCAAGTCGAACGCGTCGCGGCGTAAGTACCGCAACGTGGATGTGCGCGATTCCCTCCAGTTTGCCAACGTGGATAAGTTTTTCAGTGTACCCGAAAACTTTGCGATTTTGTACAGTATTCTCAACAACACCAACTCCAAGACGGCGGCCACAGCCGAACACTTGGTGAAACAAGAACCAGCTGTCAAATTGGAGCCCGGGCAGGATGCTACCCTCCACCAACTGGACTTTCCGCAGATTTCACTACGCACCCTGGAACATCTCTGCACCAACTACACACACAAACAAGCAGCGACCTATACGTTTCAGGGTCAGACCCATTCCGTGGACTATGAATACCAACGCTTTCTGACCACCCACGGCAAGGCCAAGTTTGATGTGTTTCGACGCTCGCCGGACCGCACCTTTATCAAACTGGAAAAGTTTGGCAAGACCATTTATACCACACTGTGCCAGTTGTTGTTTTTCCGCGCGGCCATCCAGTACGGCATTCTGCACTATGCGGTTCGTCACCGCGCGTCGATCGAGGAAGACATGGCGGATCGGCTCAAGGAACAACGCCAGAGTCGACGACGGAGACGGCGATCCTCGTCGCGCGAACGCGGCCCCGACGACATGGAGGTTACGCCCGCTACTCCGTCGACCGAAGTTCGACAGCGGTTGAACGAACTAACATTGAATGAACCGAAGCGACTCAAGTTAAGCGAGTAGTTTTTTGTCACTGTATAAAAGGAGAGAGTTTGCTGTACAAAACACAGTATGCCCATGCCGTGCGGAGCGTGTGCCATGATGATGTCACACCTGCGAAAGGCGAAACCCAAGTCCAGAGCCAAACCAGTCAGAAAGGCCAAACCACCCGGCAAGGTAGGTAAGAAGAAGAAGTAGAAGCGGTGTAGATCCGCGTGTGTGTTAGACGATGCGTTGAACGCGACCGCTCAGACCTTTACGCAGAGCCATAGGGTTTTGGGCAAAGGGTTGTTGCTGGACTTGAGGAACTGAGCCCTTTGCAGAGAGCCCACTCGATGCCACCCTTGATACATTGGCGAGGCCACGCACAGAGCTAGAGGCGAGACTTTGTGGGGCGAACGCGTACGCTTTGCAGAACTGCTCCATGGATTGACCTTGGTTGACCCATCGACCACTGTTGACACAGTACTCATACCGGGCGTTGGCCAAGCCACGAGCAGCGGAGTTGAGTGATTCGATTTGTACGGTCTCGGCGCGCATTCCGCGACTATCTCGTTGCATGACAGAAAGGGTTGTGGGTAGGTGCAAATACGTGGACCTGTTGTGTATGAAAGAAATTAAATTACACATCGACCAGTTAGCCCGCAGCGACGATGTCGGCAATACCGGACGGGGCGCGCAGCAAACCAGGGTCGACTTGAACCATCAATGCACAAGGCGAGTGGATGTAACACAGAACGTCACCGGGAATCGGGTCACCGGGCTGTGGCTTGGTGGGATCGAGGAGCCGCACCGTTGTACCCGCGTCGGCAAACACGTAGGCGCCGTGTTGAAGACGACCGTTGCGCCACTCGTCGAGGTAACGCTTGCCATTCGGGGTCTTGAACCAAGGAAGCGGGGGTGGTGATGCAGGACAACTTGGCTCCGGGGTTTCCATTTCAATCGCCAAATATTCCTCGATGCGATTCGGATCGATGGTGAACCAGACGTACTTGCCGAGCGGGTCCACGTAAAGATTCGGACGGAGTGAAAACCGTTTTGCGTTCCGGAGTCGGGTCAATAGCCAGTCGCGAGCAGAGACGTTGCTTGGCTGTTTCGCGATCCATGTCGATACCGTTGGTTTTGTGTAGTTGTAGTAAGGAACTACAAACAAACCCAATTGCGCCTTGTCTTCCTCATTGAGTATGGTAAAAATGTTGTCGGAATAATCCAGGATACTGACGTACTGATGCGTCATGGCCAGCTAGTCGCGAAACGCCTCGAGCTGAGAAACCCTTCTCCAACCCACGCCAACCGCGTAGTTACCGACTGAAATGACGCAAACCGCCGAAGCGTTACAACGGTTCGTGTATGGTGAATGTTTGGATGTGCCGATACGCAACCAGGTCGTTCAGGTCAACAAGGAAGCAGCAACGGGTTGGGTGAACGTGAGTTCCTTGGCCAAACAACTCGGACTAGACCGAACACCACGCGTTTTGAAAACCCACTTGGAAAAGGTTTGCGCAGACGTTCGACCCAATCGCGATTTGCGGCTGTCATTCCGTCAAGACGGTCGACCACGCCCTGCGATCTGGGCTGACCCACCCATTGCACTGGAGTTACTTCAACGGTTGGTTGGCAACGTTGACATGTCAGTATGGGCCGTGCGACGCGCGTTTTGTGCGACCGACGATACCTGGTACATCCAAGATCCGCTCCACGTCGTTCCGAATATCCACACCGCCCGGAGCTTGACCGTTGCGGATGGAGCCATTTTGCTCGACAAACAGTCCAAGTTTTTCGAGAACGATCCCGTCAAAGTGCTTGTCTGTAAAACCCTCGTTGAAATGGCCGAGGCGTTCCGCGGTCAAGGACGACCCGTTCAGGTTGCAGAGCTTCACCCGTCCGTTATCAAACACTTGTTTCAACAGTGCCAAGCCAGTGGATTGTTCCTGGATGCCCCACCGCCTGTTATCGCACCGATCTCGGTGGTGGACATGGACGCGACGGGCACTTCCGCTCCGGTCGAGACCAAGGAGGACAACGCAGTGATTCCTGAGGTGTCTTGGCGAGTGGACGACCCGGACGAAGCCTCGCGGCTGTACGCCGAACCCGCGATTGTACGCGATTTCAAACTGTTTCAGAGCCGATTTCCGGACCCAACGGGTATCAACTTTAACGACGAGGAGTTGTTGGCGGAGTTTTACCAGAAGGAACAAGTGGAATTGTACCACCTTCACGAACAATACCACGCCTATAAAACGTTGAAAGACGAACACAAAACCGCACTACATCTCGTTGCCATCATCGAACTGGTCTTCAAGGTGTTTCGCGACCGGTTCGTGTTTCAGCCGTACCAGGACTTGGTGTCACGCAAAGCTGTGCCCGATGCAGAGCTCATCCCGTCTGGAATTCGCGGCCACGCGTCACCGGAAATGCCTCTCGCCGTGTTGTTCTACGTCGCCACACGGTTTTGTCACGACAATCCAACCCTGGCGTTTGTACCAGACCTAGCCCAGCTCAGCGATCCGAAAACGTACACCAAAGTGATGAAACTAGCCGCGGCTTTTTTATCGTACCGACCCGATTATGCGCATTGTCAAGTCGTGTGTGAAAACCAAGAACAGATCACGGCCAAGAACACCGTGGAATCGCGTCGCAAACACCGCCACTCTGAAATTCGCTGGCCCCACGACAAGATCCCGGTTCCAGACCAGCCTGGCTCGTTCTACGAACCGCGGGTGTTTCTGAACTGTGATCTCGTTCTCAACGTGGATTTGCGCGTTCCCTACGTACCCTGGAACTTTGTGCAGAAACGCCACGATCGGTTTGCAGACTGGTTCAAGAAGAACTCAGACGGCATGACGATGCGCGTTGCGCCTCCCAAGACCACGCCAACGCCTCGCCATGCACCCCAACTCCAGGGACCCGATCGAGAACGCGTCATGGAGTACATTAAGACTCAGTATGCGACGCACCGCCACTGGACCTTTTCGGCTGAACCACTCGTTCCCGACAAGCACATTGGCACGATTTACGTTCCGTTCGTCACGGTGTGGATTCAGGTGCTAAGTCGGCGGTATATCCACGTCAAACCCGTCGATCGATCGGATTGTTCCGTGTATGCGCCATTGTACGTGGTACTGCAAACCATCGCTGCACTTCACCCTGCCATTCACGTTATGATGCGATTTCTGACCGCGGAACAAGCAGTTCGGTTGTTCACGATGCTAAAATGGATTCGTCGCCTTGAGCTGAGCGAGCGGATCTACCCGCGCTACGGCGTCGCGTCGCCCGACACTCACGCGTCGCGACTCGATGTATTTGTACAGGATCACGATTTGATCGCGACCGTGTTGTAAACCGCGCGTAAGTTTAGCGCGACCACGGCGTGTTGTGTGAGGTGTTTTTTTAATCAGCAACCCTACTACAACCATGTGGCCATGGACATGGACAATATTTCACTGATTTGCGATTACTTTCGCAGTCACGACGCTACCAGTCAATCTTCCCCGCGCCACTCCAGTGTTGTGGTTCACTGGACACCGCGCGAACGGTGTTTGTTGGCGATCGTGTTGAAGAAAACCGTCTGGCAGAAAGAATCGCCACGTGACACGGATTCAGATACACTGTCGCTCGTTTCGATCCCATCGTCATGTACGATGAGTTTGGCGACGCACAGCAACGACGAGTGTACCGCGGCACCCACCACGTCTTTTACTTGAATGGGATCCGCGTGGAGGCCCAGTCGCTGGACTTTGAGGTGTTTAGCGCCGGGTCTGGGAAACAGTACGATGTCCAGATCCACGCCGAACGCGGAGTGAGTTGTTCGTGCCCCGATCACAGTCGAAACGGCACCCCGTTGTGCAAACACATTGTGTTCGTCCTAAGTCGACGATTGGCCTCGCCGTCCTTGCCGATTCCTCCACCCGGATCAGGGTTCGGACACAAAATCCGGTTTGCGCAAAACGAGTTTGAGGCGTTTCGGCAGACTGCGGCAGCGTTGTTGGTTGAACGACCGCCGCTACGCGACGAATCCAAGTTTACCAACGAAGAGGTTGTGGTCGGGAAAGGCGTCCGCTACGCCGAGCGCAAACGAGTCTACACAAAGGAAGAGACGTGTTGTTTTTGCCTGGATGAACTGGAATTGACCATGCTACAGAAGGACGCCAAGTCTCACCAATGGTGCCCGGCGTGCGAGAACCTGTGGCACCCCGATTGTTTCCAGACCATGAAACAGTACCAGGAACGACAGCGACCACCCCGCGCTGCTGCGTGTCCGTTTTGTCGCACTGTACTCACTGTGGTGTGTGCACCGTTTCCGGAACCATAAACGTGTATTTAGGCACTCGCTCTTACGTACAGGCAATGAGGTGATCGACAAGGACGCACTGGGGCAGACAGCCAGGAGGTCCGTAGATGTCTGCGACAATTTGACCGCTGGACGTCGTAAACACACGCTGTACGACATGTCGCGTACCATGGAACCTGACGGGTTTGTTCAGCCACATGTCACGAGCAAACTCCTCTTTCGTCACGGGCACCATGTCGGCGTCGGCGTCAGAGTCTTCCTTGAGCTCAGCCGCCGTCTTGACCGGTGGTAGAAAGACGAGCGGCTTGTTCGTTTCGGCGAAGAGACGCTGCAACAGGCGACAGGTCGTGGGTTCATCCTTTCCGGGCAGAGTGACGGGTAGGACGTGCGATCCGCCATCGTGATAGAGGTCCAGGAACTCGTCACTGTTTGCATTGACGGTTTTCGGTGCGTCTTCTTTATTGGTGATGGGACCGTTGGTGAACGTACCGCGACGCTGTAGGGATCGACAGTCCGGTTTGGTCCAAATTCCTTGGGCAGATACGGGGAACTTGATGCGAAGATCACGATCATTGTGTACGTCGACCACCTCCCCTTCGTACCAGGCACCACTGAACTGGAAGTCAACCAAATCACCCTTGCCGAAACGGCCGTGGCCACTGGTAATGGACTTGTGGTAAGGTGTGGCCAGAGAGTTGTACTTGAGGACGACTGGCTTGGTTTCCTTGTCCAGGTACGACAAAGTAACGCCTTGTTGAGCTGGTTTGACATCCACGCTGAACAACTTGACTTTGCGGTAGAAACCGGGCGCGGCTTCCAGGAACCAAACTTCATTCCCGGGTTGGAGCTTGATCATGGCTTCAGCCGCCAGTTCGTTCATTTTGGCACTGAACTCGTCCACAGCGCGCTGTCGGGCGGTCTCGTCCGCGAAAGGCGGAGTGTTCGACACCACCGTTCCGGCCTTGATCGTTTCGAGAAGAGCTTCGTGTTTCAGTTTCTGCACCTTGGCGCGCGTTTGTTCTTCTAGTTGAGCGGCCTCGGATTCAAGATCGTGGACTCGTTTCTTGCACGCTTCATAATCGCGGTGCTTGGCTGCGAACTCTAGTGTTTGACAAAGAACCTCCATAGAAACCGATTGGGACGCCATGGCGAGCTTGGAGTTTGGGAATTTTTGGGAAAATGAACCAAAAACAGGGACAGAGAAACTGCTAGGTGAAAGGAAGAAACCACCCACGCTGTTTGCAGAAACGACCCACGCGCCAACCCCATGCGGGTTGGGGTCCGGCCGGCCGTGCAAAACGCCAGTCTACACCGCAGAGTTCAAAATGCAAACCGATTACCAGCACCATGACAACGGTGATGTGGTCGAAATCCTTGAAGCACCGTCTCACATTCGCAAGCGGCTCAGTTTAGCATGCCTCGTCATCATCCTGCTGTCCATCGCCGCTTGGCCGTTAGCACTCTGGTATCAAAACTCCGTGGAGTGCCAGAAAGGCGCCCGTTTATGGTGTGCGCTCAACGTATTCACGGCCATCTTCATCAGCTGGCTCGCACCGTTTAAGGCCACTCAACGCCGAACCTTCTTTCAACGCGCTGCCTTTCTGACCGGTGTCCTCTCCGCTACCGCACAAGTGGCGCTCGGTTACTATCTGATCGCTGTCGCCAAGGACATTCATTGTATGATACAGTCCGTGAATGGCGCCTTTATGTTTGCGTTGTTGGTGCTAGAGGCTAGTTTTCTGGGCTCGATTTTAGGCTTGTCGTACAGCGGCTATCGACTGCACTGAGCCCCGAAAAATAAAGCCTCGTACGGAGTGAGTAATCAACGAGATGGCACACCAAGTCTCACTCGAGTTACCAGACGAGCTCGAGGCGCGATTCCTTGAACTGGCGCTGTACTTGAGCGTCCGAATCGAAAACGACATGTTGAAAGCAAAACGACGACAATTACAGAACGCGGTGGCGAAACGCGGTGTACTGAGCCCAAAGCTCCGAGAACAAATCGAACAGCGGTTGGATGAGTATCGACCCCGGATTCACAGAGAGGCTGTGATGCAAGCACAACAGCTGGCCAGGGCAGAACTGATGGCACAGCAACAACAGCGATCGCATATCAGAAAAAGACCGGCCAAACAGAAACCTCGACGTAGGTAGGGTGGGTTACAACCCGGCAACGACCAACGGTTTTAGACCGGTTAGCGACAGTAATACCGTCGATTCGGTCGGGGTTAGGGCAGAGCCACCCGTCGCAATGGCATACACCTTGTCTGGGTCCATTTGGATCGAGTTGGAAGTGGCGAAAATGACTGTGGTGCCATCCGATCGGTACAAGCGTGCATTGGTAACAAGCAACGGCGTGGCGTTCAAGTTGTTCAAGGTCAGGTCGATCGTGGCGACAGTGATTAGATAGTTGGCATCGTCCACGGCCGACATACCGTTAAACCAATCGCTTGCAATGCCTTGACTGGTCGTTTCGTTGTACCGGAACCACGCGTAGATGCGCTGTACCGTGGTCGTGTCGTCACCGTCTGTGATGTCGATGGTATCGTCCGTGTAATTTGCCGCACATTCTGCGACTGTAGACCCGTCGATTGCGTTGGATGTGTACACGGCATCGAGCTCGCTTTGATCGGCGGTGACAGTGAATCCCGAGGCCGTGGCCGTGGCCGTGGTCTGGACAGGGATGCGACCCACCAGCGTCAAGCGGATTCGAACCGAGTTTCCGGACGTGATTTCAGTCGAGTTGTTGTAATTGTAGTTGTACGAGGTTCCGGCCACCGTCGCATTGTACAGTTCCGCGGCTGTCGTAGCGTTGTAGATTTGTAAGCGCGAACCTGTCACGATGTTGGATATGACACCCCATTCCATCCGAATGGCGTTGGACGTGGCGAAAATGTAACTCGAAGCGTCCGACCTCGTCAGACGACCGCCAGCTAGCGTCAGAGACAGAGCCGCCACCTTGGTGTTATCCAGCGTCAAGTCCACGTTACCCACGACCACTTGATAGGTAGTGGTATCGATCGCCGTAATACCAGCATGCCACGCCGCAATGCCCGAGCTGGTTGTTTCCGCATAGCGGTAAAACGCATAGATACGCTGAATGGAGGTGGAATCATCACCGTCGTTGATTTCGATCGTGTCGTCGACGTAATTGGCCGTACATTCCGCGACTGTGGAACCGTCGATCGCATTGGTGGTGTACACTGAATCGGCCAGTTGATCGGCTACCAGGGCGAACCCCGAAGTCGTTGCGGCCACGGTACTCGTGTAGGGAAGCTGGCCCAGCAAGGTGAGACGAATTCGGATCGAATCGGTGGCAGTGATACCCGTTCCGTTGGCGTAGTTGAGTGTGTAACTCGTTCCCGCAACGATTTCGTTGGCGATTTCAGCCGCAGCGGTGACGTTGTACACTTGGATGCGGGACCCGGCTTCGATCGCCGTGACTGAACCGACTTCCATCAAGATTGGACCTGACCCCGCAAACGCGATCGAAGACGCATCGGATCGATCCCAGCGCCCTCCGGTAATCACCACACCGGCGACGTTGACGTTATTCCACTTCAAGTCCACTACACCGACCGTAATCGTGTAGGTAGATACCGAGTTGGCGGTCACCGCACCAAACCACGACGCAATGCCTGACGTGGTTGCCTCGGCCACTCGGTAGTAGGCATAGATACGCTGTACCGTAGTGGTATCGTCCGGATCGTCGATTTCAATGGTATTGTCCACGAAATTGGCCGCGCATTCACTGACTGTGGTTCCATCGACCGCATTGGTCGTGTAGACAGAGTCGGCAACCTGAGCGGCGGTGAAGGTGGTTTCAGTGGCAGTGGCGGTTCCTGACGTAGTAAAGGGTAAGTACCCGAGTTTGGCTACGCGAATCCGAATCGTGTTTCCCGTTGAGACACCCGTACCAATCGAGAAATCGTACTGGTAGGATGTTCCACCCACAACGGCGTTGTACAGCTCCGTGGCTGTGGTGGTGTTGTAGATTTGCAAGGTCGAGCCCGCCACCATGCCGGATACAGTGATGGATTCCGTCCAGATGGGATTGGTCGTGACGTACTTGATGGCGGAGTTGTCGGCGCGTGTCCATCGTCCACCCGTGATTCGCAACGGGTCGACGTCCAAGTTGTTGTACGTCAAATCGAGAACGGATTGACTCACCACATAGGTCGTGGTGTTGACGGCCAAGACACCGTTAAACCAATCCCCAATCCCCGTGGACAAGGTCTCGGCATAGCGGTAAAACGCATAGATTCGCTGGACGGTCGTGGTATCATCACCGTCTGTGATGTCAATCTTGTCGTTGACAAAATCTGCGGCACATTCCGCGACCGTAGATCCGTCTACGGTGTTGGTCGTATACACGGAATCGGCTAGTTGTTCCGCCAAGAACGAAAACCCGGTTGCGACAGCGATGGTTCGAGCCTGATACGGCAGATACCCGAGCAAGGTGAGTCGCATTCTGATTGTATCCCCAGCTGTAATTCCGGTTCCGTTATAGTAGTCGTACGTCAGAGTCGTACCTGAAACCACAGCGTTGTAAATCTCCGTGGTGGTGGTATCGTTGTAGATTTGAATGCGCGATCCACTCTGCAGGGCCGTGAAGCTACCGGCAGCCGTATAAGGCAAATCGTACTGCACGACTTGTTCCAGCGCCGTAGTGACCATATCCACCTTGACGTAGGTCAACGCGTTGGTGGTCGAGGCCACCGCGGTGGTGATGCGAATCTTGAATCGAAATCCCGTCGCACCGGTGATGGTTTCACCAGTCAAGTTGGCACCCGTTGTCAGTAGTTTCCACACCCCGTTAAACGAACCCGAGCCCGTATCGATCTGATACTCGTACGTGTGGTTACCGGTGTTGGTGCCCGTCAGAGTGATGGTTCCAGCAAACGCGGTATAACCTTTTACGTAGTACGGTGTTGTCCATTCCACTTGGTCGTTGAGCGTGGCCATGGCGACTTGACCCGCCGAAGTAAACTTGGGCGTACCCGCGTTGATTACACACTGGGTGGCGGTCGAGGCTAAAGGTTCGTGCATGTGTAGAACGAGCTGACCGGTCGTGGCCGCAGTGAAGTGATCCGACCAGTGCGTGCCGTACACCGACGTCTGGCCCGTTGTCGTATATGTGTTGTAGCCACCCTTCAGACTGGCGTTGACTGCGTTAAGGGTCAGGACGTCCGCTCCGTCCGCCCAGACATTGAAAATGTCCACGTTTTGGATGGTGTTGGCCAGAGTGTAGAGACCCGTACGGGTGTTTGCAACGTAGATGCGATACATGGTCAGATCCACCCCCACAGAGCCGGTAAAGATCAGACCGGTTTGATTGGCCGAGCCTAGCGTCAGTCGACTCGCCGAGGTACCGATATTGGCCAGAGTTACACCCGAAAAGTTGGTGGCGCTCAAAATGGCCGTGTAAATGTGGATGTTGGCCAGGTTTTGGAACCACGTCAGGCCCGAAAACACCAGCGAGTTGGAATTGGCGTCGACGACAAACACTGCTGCGGGTGGCTGGGTGGAGTTGGTCGTACCGTTGATGCGATCGCCGTACACGGAGTTGTTCAGCGTGATATCCAGACTGGCACTGACGTAGAAACGATGACCGATCGACGTACAGTCGTTTAGAGTCATGTCGTTGCATCGCAGAATCTGATACCCGTTCGTGGTCGCACCACCCGAGGCTCGATCAGACGAGGTGATACTCTGTCCAAACGCCCCGACTTGACAATCGTTCAAGGTAAACCCGACACAATCTGCAAAACTGATTCCAGCCGCACTGGTGTGTCCACAGGTCCGGACGTTGTCAATGGTTCCACCCGAAAAACAGTTGGTGATGGTCATGGCTGTACCCGCAGCTTGGTCCGGGGCGATGGCCAGATTGTCAATCGTGGTGGTGGTGGCGATGTTGGACAAGAGGATGGATCGGAATGTGGCATTGTGTTGCATATCCACGGCGTAGGCGGCCGTGAAACTGAAATACCATGACCCAATCGTGTTGCGGATCGACATATCACCCGCGCTGGTGGTGGTGAAATCGTACCGGGTCGCGATGGTGTTGGAGATCTTGTTCAAGTTGTCCGAGACTGCGGCTGCGGCGACCGTGTTGCAAAGGATGATGTTAGGGATACGAACGCGAGCGCCAGCTGGTAGTAGGGCGCCACAGTTGTTGGCCGATCGTCGAGCAAATTGCAACACGTTACTGGTGGCGTACAAATCACCGGATACATACGCACCCACCGCTGTAGAACCGTTTTGTTGTACTGCCTGGCTGAAAAACTTGCCTCGCGCGTCGGTGGGAATTGTGACAGTGGCGTTACCCCATCGACCGACTGCCGTGATGGTGGCCGTGGTGTTATGAGACAGCAACACGTGTAACCACCATTCGTACACTCCCGACCCAGCCGATGTTTCGACTTGAACGGCTGGACAGACATCCAGAACGGGATACTCAAAGGTTTCGTCAGCCAACCCTGTGGCAATTCCCAGCTCAAACCAATCACCGCGTGTTTGGAACGTTCCCAACCGAGGAATCGTGGCTGTCCCAGTTTCGCGACCCACAATCCGAAGCCAACCGCGCTGCCCACCCGTAGCCGAGTTAATTGTGATGGTTGCACCACCCGTCAAGGTCAAGACGTCATTGTCGGCCAAGGCTGAACTGACACTGCGAAACTTTACGTACCCCGTGGCTGGGATCGCACCACCCGCCGCACTAGGATTGACACCATACCCGGTCCAGATCCCTAGAAACTCGGCGACTGGAGAACCACCCCTTGTTACATCCAGCACACCCGCTGTTCCTAGGGCAGGTATGTTTCCTGTTGGCGCATCGTACGGTGCCCACCATACGTCTCGCCCGTCAATCAGGATGGAGCCGCCCAAAGTCGAGGAAATGGTCATACTACCAAGGACAGCGGCGTTTTGAGCCCAGGCATTGTCCGCGTTGATGGTCAACGCACCACCGTTGACTGTAATTGTACTACCACTGGTGTACGCCAACGCTCCCGCGTCGTCAAAATTCAACGCAGTGGTGACAGATAAGGCCATGACCCCGGTTTACAACGGTTTACTGGCAAGTTTAATTTTGCCCAGTGAGCGACACAGTGGAAATCGGCGTCACGTGTGTTTACGTGTATGTCACACTGGTTAACGTGTCGCCCGAATAGATGAACGTCTTGGTCAAGGGGATACCACCGGGCGTATCACCGGACAGAACGATGGTGTTCAGTTTTCCACCCGAATACGAAAACGTTTTCACGATCGTGTCAGTGAGTTTGGTATAGGTGATGGTGGTCAGGTCATCCCCTGTGTAGGCAAACGCCTTGGCCCAGTCGCCCAGGTTTTGACTAACTTGTTCGAACGAGGCGGTCGACACCATGCCGTCCAGTTTGACCTTGTCAGCTGCGCTCATAAACCCAGCTGCAATGGTCGTGGCATCGGCGTGGAGCGCACCACCCGCCTGAGTTCCGTGGTCGTGAACGTGGTCGAGGCGAGCATAGGTCGTTCCGACCCCGGCGCTGTTGGCCGAGCCGACTGCGACTGGATTACCGGTTGGAGTCATCGTAATTCCGTTCAGAGTGGTGACGTTGATGACCGCGTTGGTTCCCAGGTTTAACGAGCCCGTCATGGCCCGAGTTCCATCACGCAACATGTAGTTGGTTTCCGTGCCGAAGGTGTCGAGCTTGGTCTTGTCGGCCGTACTCATAAACCCAGCCGCTACACCCGAAGCTTCGGCGTGGAGTGCGCCACCGGCCTGAGTTCCGTGATCGTGGACGTGGTCGAGTCGAGCGTAGGTCGTTCCGACTCCGGCACTGTTGGCCGAGCCGACTGCGACCGGGTTGCCGGACGGAGTCATCGTCATTCCGTTCATCGTGGTGGCCGAGATCGACCCGTTCACGTCGAGGTCGGCGGTGGGAGTCGCAGTTTTGACACCGACTTTCCCTTCGAAATAGGCCGAATAGTTGGTCGTACCGACAGTTGGTTCCTTGACGTACACACCATACGCCGTGGCGGCGACCGCGGGTGCACCCGAGCCGCTATGGACATACACACCGTGGACTGCACCGAGCGTTTGCGTTCCGGTTGAGGGCGTGGCGATTGGATCGACAAAGACGCTGGCGAGTTGGCCTGGTGAAGCGTGGTCCTCGGACAGATTCATGGTAGGGCGGACAAATAGACCGACCGGGCCACCCCCAGCAGTCGCGACGGAATCCGTCAAGGTTCCGGTAATGTCGACTTTGGCAAAGGAAGTGGTTGCATCCTGCACGGTGACTTTGGCGGCATCGAGTGTGCCCGTACCGATCGACAAGTCACGGTTGTCTAGGTCAACCACGGTAGCAGCCGAGGCAATGCCCAGACCATCACCGGTATTGTTGAATAGGGCAACATACCCTGGAAAGGCCATGGCGGTACACGCGGCGCGCAACGAAACCGATGATTAACAAAGTTTCATCTCTGTGAAGATGTTGTTTTACTAGAGGTTAATTAGGGTGATCAACACTGACTCTCAAGGACTCGACGGCGGGTCGAACTGGAACCCGTTCGGGAACAGATTGGGTGAAGTGGTTACCGGTGTGCTACCGAACGAAAAGGACGGCGGCAGGGACGATTGTAGAGGAGGAACAGGCTTGAACGCAAACGGATCCATGACAGGACGGTCAGAGCGACTGCCAAACCCGCCACCGAATCCACCGAACGTCTGGACGGATGGATTGACTTTCTGTTCCAGATCCTTGATTCGCCGTTCATGGAGTTCCATTCTGGCTGCTAGTAGGTCGTAGCGGACTTGGAGGAGTGCAGCGGTGTTGTCTGGAGTAGACATGTTGTAACTTTTTGTTGTTGTAGGAGGGTGTGTGACGGGTCGCGTGACCGCAATGAGCAGCACGATCAAACAAGCTCGCCGAGCCCGGGAACGACTGGCGGAGCGCAAACGCAAAAAGCGAGAATGGGAACAGCTTCTTGCTTCGTCGTCGTTTCAGAATGGCGGGCGCTATAACGGCGGGATTGATATGATTGATCATTCTGGATCGGTGCGGCGCTGTGGCCAATGTGTGTACGAACAAGTCAAGGTTCCTAAAACCAATCGGGTTCGGCGCTGTCGCGTTCGAAGCTGTGTCGATGCCCTATGCTGGCTCCATTTACGAAAACAGCGTCAACTACGTGTCAAACCGAGTACGTTGCCTGGCATGGCCGCGGGTTCGAACAAGGGGTTGTTTACCGAGAAGGAAATCAATGTGCCACGCAAATCCAAAAACGCATGGAAGATTCGGTATGAAGGGTTCTATGTCGACCGAGATGTATCCGAACGCAAAGATTACCGATCGGATTACTTGGCGACTGTGCGAGGCAAGAACTACAATGTCGATGCCAAGATGTCCAACGCGTCGGCTGCGCGGTACATCAATGCGTGTCGGCCCGACCAAAAAGCAGCGAAACTGTGCAGCAACAACATGACCTTGTACCCGGGTGTGAATGGCCACCCGTACGCGCGCGCGACTCGTCGAATCCCAGCTGGCGGCGAGTTGTTCATGGCGTATGGCAAAGCCTACTGGCAACCGGACTCACCGGTCAAACCAAAGTCGAAACCACGCGCATCGCGGAATTACGACCTTGACCCGTCGATTCCCAAGGGGAAACGGGAGAGTGACTAGAAGGGAAACCCGAGCTCCGCCACAACCACGTGGTGATCGCTACCGTCCAGAAAGGCGCTTTTCGGTGCGATGACCTTGGCATCGAGAACGGGAATGCCCCGGAAATAGAGGTAGTCGATCATGGCGTCCGAGTCGAGGAAGGTACGTTGAGGCTTGTCGTGTGGCACTGCCGATTCCAATCCGTACTTGGCAAAGCGACTATGGAGCTCGGGTTCGTTGGAGTTTAAGTCGCCCGCTACGACCAAGTGGTTGACTCCCAACGTGTGTTCAAGTAGTTCATCGGTTTCTTCCAGTCGTAACTGGGCACTTTCCGAATCGAGATGAACATTCACCGTCACGTACAGGTCGCGACGAGAAAAAGAGACGATGACACTGGTATCGTAGACGGTTCCCGACGAATGCCAGTAGTTGGCCGTCTGGGACAGAAACTCACCAAACCAGTTCGCCACCAAGGTGACGTTACCGTACGGCCGCGATTTGGCATACTCGCTCCACGTTCGTTGGTCGTGCAGCGCCAGTTTGCCGAACGTGTAGTGGCTTGCTAGCGCCGTTTTCAGTTCATCGTACATCTCGACCGTTACCTCTTGCAGAAACAAGACATCAAGGAGGCCACACGCGTGTTTGATGCAATGTACGATCCGTTCCAATCGCGTTTCGTAATCCCACAGACTGGAATCGTGGTTCGGATACCAGCGGGGTTCAATAAATTGTTGAGCCAAAACGTTCCAACTAGCGAATCGCGGTCGTGGCGTCGTCATCGTAACGGGTTCACACACAAGAGTGATCAAAGTCTATTTTCGCCCAAAGTAACGCACCACTAAACTCAGAGAGGCACTCCCACCGTTGCACGCCAATCGCGTTTTCCCCGTGAATACGCGTGTCGCAGCCGTACGTCCTTGTGTTTGCCGACAGGGTGAAACAGTTGTTCTAAATAGCGACTTAATCGTTCAAATTCCTGATCCAGATCCGCGTTGCTTTCTAGGACGCTGTATGGCTGGACCAACACCGTGTTTTCCGCGAAATCAGCCGTGGCGAAATGGTTGTCGTCACACAGAATGGTACGAGTCAGATCAAGGTCGGGCAACAATTGAAGAATGCGATAGGCGGGCTTGGTTGGACCGCTATATTTCTTCGTCCATGCACATTCGCGACTCGTAAAGATAAACGCCAATTGGTTGTACTGCAACGGGGTCATGATGCGTTGAAGAATCTCCGTGGCATACTCTTTCTGAGCGGCGGTCCAGATTCCCACCCTGAAATTGGCAAATACGAACCACAGAAACTCGTCCAGGCCAGGGCGGATACTTACCACAAAGTCCGACCCGTCGTTGAGAACCAGGCGAAAATCAACCCGCGGTTGGCGATGCGTGTTGAAGGTTTTATAGATCATAAACTCGTCGTAGTGCACTGAGTGGATTAGGGTTTGGTCCAGGTCCAAAATGACCAGCGGTTTCTCGGCTTTCCGTTTGTGAATGGTCGGCAGGAGGGGTTGGTACAGTAGAGACGGAGCAGTGTCCTTGGGCTGGGACACAAAACAACAACAACGAACGGACGGGTCGTCGGTAGTGGAGTCGATGTCCATAGGGTGTGGACCGGACGACATGGTAGTGTGATCAGGTTAGATCGAGGAAAAGAATAATCCCCGGAACAGGAACGTGTCAGGAAGCATGGCGAGCGACGACCGCGGCGACAGCTGCGAGTTCAAGGAGTCCAAGACTCGGACGTGGTTCAAGGTGTTTATCAATGATCAGTACACCAAGGAAGCGGTAAAGATGACGGACGATTCGTTCGAATACTTTGCCAGTGCCATCGCTGACTTACTCGATGATTTGTACGCGATGTATGGCGGATCCTACACGAAGTTCCTCGTCTACTATGACGGGCGACACAGCTGTCGCGTCGGCCAGGCACTACTGCTCTACACCGAAGAACACCCCGAGTGGGAAATCCGCAAGGTTCGACCACCGTACCACCTTTACCGCAGTGCGGGGTACAGTTCTGCAAAGAAAACCACGGAACGGATCCTTCCCAACGCCATTTTGATAGTTCGCGATGACCGGTACGAACAGCCTGCTGTAGAAAGCTTCATCTCGTTTGCGGTCCAGCACAAAGTGATGAATCTAGATACGTGTTTCCGGGTGCAAATTTTGTTGCCACAACTCCAGAGCCAGTCGTTTTTACTGTAGAGGAGGAAGAATGGCCTTGTATCAAGGCTTTGTCCCTTTACCCACGGCGTATGTGAGCAAGACCGACGCGATGAAATCCGGGGATTTCGGCGTTCCGGATCGGTATGGCCGCAAGCCGTCGTTCAACTTGAATGCGCCGCGCCAATCGTGGAACGACATTGCACCGGCTATGGCAGCTAAGGCGAAAGACGGTGATTTATTACAGAACCCAGTCGAGTGGTTCGCCAGTCGCGGTGCCAACGTTACCGCGCTGCAACTACAACGCGAACAGGAACTGGTGATGGACAAGCTCAGTGACAAGGATTTTGAACGCGCCGCGCTGACGCGACGACGATTCCATCCGCGTTACTGAGCCGACAACTCCGCAGCGGAGATGGTGACGAAACGTCCTTGAGGTGTTGTCACCAGCACCTTGTTGGAGTGAAGATTCTTCACCACTACGACGGGTAATTTGTCCTTGCCGTAGTAGTAACCTCGTCCGACTTGGAGACACGCAGGGCCGCTGTCGCACATATCCACGTCGTCATCGTCCTTGGCGTCGTCGTCGTCGTCCTTGTCCGGCAAAAAAGTGATGGCGGAGCCGAGTTGGGCAAAGTAGCACTCCAACAGGGTTTTCATGTCGTTTTCAGACACAGTTGGGGAAGAGGCCACCGGTAACAGGGCCCAGCGGTCAGAGAAGGTCGACTTGGAAACCGCAGCAGCAGGCAGCGTGAAGGAGGGTGAGTCGGCAAGCTCTGTTTTGGGGAGAGAGAAGATCGCCTTGTTGGTGTCGAAGGGACCCGTGGTGAAGGTCCCCTTGGGTTGGATGCGTCGAGACGTGACTGGGATGAACTGTCTGTCGTGCTGGTCCACGGGGTAGCCCAGTGCAACCTCAAAACACTCCGCCCCGTTGTACAAGGTTTTCCCCAAGAATTTGCTTTCAAACCACCTTCCTCGGAAGTGGGAGTTGGGTCCAGTATTGGACTGCGCGTCGACGATGTCACCGATTTGCGGCGAGAAGGCGGTCGAGTCGGCCTGTGAGGCTCGGCCTCCCGGGGTCGTCCAGTCCAGTTCAACAGGAACACCGTCCGGACCAAGGTAGGCGGCTTTCCCGCCGTCCGAACCAGCGTTGGTCTCGAATTTGACGAGGCGAACCTTGCTGTAAAAGGCACCGAACTTGCCACCCGTAAACACCCAGGCCATATCACCGGCCTTGACACGGATCAGCGTTTCTTTGACAAGGATCGCCACGCGAGTGGTGAAGGCTAGTTGATCGTTGGAACGCATCGCTTTTCCATCCTCGTCCGTCGGATAGGGAGATTGGGCGGGCAAGGCGTTGACTTCGATCTTGGTCGTTTCCAGGTGGGCGTCGTGTTGCAGTTTGGCAACCTTGGTTTGCGTGGCCGTTTGCAGAGCGGTGGCTTCGTCGTACAGTTCGCGCGCGCGTTTGGTACAGGCAAGATAGGATGTGTGTTTCTCGTACTGGTTGAGTTTGGCAGCAAGGGGCAGCACATCGGCGGCAGAGAAGAACATGGGGAGTGGAGTTGGGTTGGACATGGCGAAACGGACGGGCAGGCAGGCAGACAGAAACGGTCAAGGTCGGGCGTGTTACCGGAACACTGGAAATGTACTCTGATCGACCAACCACGTGACCACTTTCTCATAGCGAGGTCGTTACTTTCCGCGTCAAACATGAACCCTGTGCATGGTGGCAACGGCGGCCTCGTGGACTTTCACTTTGATGTCGGCTCTATGGACTTTTTGTCGTCGAGTATGATGCAACCCGTATACCCGGCGCCGTTTTTGGTTCCTACCGGTCCTACCCTTGCCCCAGCACCGCTCAGCCCCGCTTCGCCGTCCAAACGCAAACAGAGGCGGGCGCCCGGGTCAGCGCCGAACAAAAAACGACGCGGAAACAACCCCGCCGAGGGTGGCAGCGGTAGCGGCAGCGTGGAGAAAAACGAAGCGCAGTTAACTAAACACCGCAAAATCGAACAACGACGCCGGTCCAAGGTAGCGGCGCTACAGGCCGAGTTAAGGGTGTGTGTATTACGCAGTGATCCAAGTATTCCACCCGAAACAGTCACCACCAAGGCGGAGATCCTGAAAGCCGCCATCAACCATTTTTCAAAACGTTTGTAGAATAACTCTGTAAAAGTGCCACGACTTCTTTGTGGCCATTCCATGTTGAAACGCGTAGTGCTTCGTTGTCGGCTGCATGCACATCCGCGCCGCGATCAAGTAGTAGAGCGCAAATACCATTATGGCCTTTCCAAGCAGCATAGCGTAGGGCGTAGCTATCAACGGCGCGGGGATTGGCACCGCGGTCCAATAGTAGAGTGCAAACGTCCTTGTGTCCATGACAAGCTGCATAGCGCAGTGCATAGTCGTCCACGGCGTTAACATCCGCACCGCGATCCAGCAATAGCGCACAGATGTCCTTGTATCCGTTCGAGGCAGCGACGCGCAACGCACCGTTGTAGTGGGTGCGAGGGTCCGCGCCGCGGTCCAGACAGAACGACACGACGTGAATTGATCCAGTCAAGTCTATCACGAACCCCAGATTCAGGTCATAGTTCTGGATGTACTCGGGCGCAACTTTGCGTAAATCGTCCAGAAGGGGAGAATTGAGTTGCATGACGCTTTGTTCGTCGATACTGCGCACCACGGGCCAGAGTTCATCCATCGTCGTGGTTTGCTCTATTCGCGCCAACACCTGGACTAAGGCATGATCGCGCAGGAACGCGTCCTGTTCCGCGGGTGTAGAGAAGGTAGACATTTCGAGAATGTTGGTGTACCATCCACCCCACAGGGCAGCGGATGGCGGTCGCGGCATGAGGTGTCGTTGCTGCCGCGAAACCCGCGACCGTGTCACCGTTATGGTGGTGGGGCTGGTTTCTGTGCAACCCGAAACCGCGAAACCACCACCAACATGACGAGATTTGTTGCTGTGATCGTTCTACTCCTTCTCGCTGCTACACCATGCCTTGCCGAACAAAGCGATGGGTTGCCAGGGAACACTGCAGTGCAAGAGTTTGAGTGTATCAATCCGATCATTCAATGCGCCAACCACGGTGTTTGTATCAGTAACGGAACGGTCAGCGTCGCGTGCAAGTGTGATTCAGGCTACGTCACCGCCAACTGTCAAGCCAACGTTCAATGCTGCTACAAGCAAAAGTCCCGGGTCCTGTTGTTCCTCATTTCCTTCTTCTTCGCCTTCACCGGTGCCCCCTACTTCATTCTCGGCTCGACCGGACTGGGAGTCGGCATTTTGGTGTTGTGTTGCTGCGGGTTTTGTTGTGCGTCGGCGGGTGGAGGTGCGGCCAGAGAAGAGGACGGTAACAAACTGGCAAGCCTCGTCGCCTGTATCGGCTGCCTCGCCTTTTCCGCTGCTATGGTCTGGGACCTTGCTTTATGGATCATGTTTGCCGCCGAAACCGAAACCGTCACCGACAAGAATGGCGTTCCCGTCGCTCCGTGGTAGCGTGTTGCGTTCCTCGAAAAATATATTCCGCTTTCACACAGTATGCAAACACCACGCCTGTCCATGTCGTCGTCCTCGGTTGCCTTTCAACAAATCCTGATCGGTTGTGCAACGGGACTTTCGCTCGGTTTACTATACTTGGTTCTACTTGCACCGATCAAGGATCGTGAAAGTTTCTACCAATGGTTGATGGGCGGTATGTATAAGAAGAAGAACCAACCGGATCAAGGCAAGGCAGGAACATGGAGTGACGACAATGCGGTGGTCGCGCAAGCCGACGGAAATCGGACCATCTTAAACCACCGCTCCAACGAGGACGCGATCGCCATGGCAGAATCGTCATTTTTGACAGTACCACAACACCCGTTAGATACGCGATATACCCTACCAGAGCCGGTGGAGCTACCGCGAAGCTTGGCCAAGTATCTGCGGACGTAGAGTCCCAGAACCTTAGACCAGGGCGGTGATTTCGAACGTGAGGCGCCAAGGCATGTTGTTGAAGTTCCACACGGTGCGCAGTGTGTTGTCCATGAAGAATCGCAGCGTCATGGCTCGGAAATACGTCCCGTTCGGATAGACGGCTGAGTTCGAGACGAAGGTGTTGGTGTTTCGCGACAAGAACGAGTCAGCCAACTGGATCTCCGCAAAGTAATCGGCCGCGTCTTTGCTCAACATGGCGCGATTGGCACCGTTGATGGCCACGTACAAGACCGATGGGCCCATCAAGTTGACCGGGTAGGTTGACGTGAAAGTCGTTGCGGGACCAGAGGTCGGATAGGTCCCCAGCTCGAACCCGAGCTGGTCAAACAGGTAGTTTTTCTGATTGACCAACAACTGAAAGGTTCCGTTGCCATCCGTTCGCTCAAAGGTGAGTTTGTACGTGGCGGTGTCAAAATCCACGGTGAATGTACGCAGACCACTGATGGCGTTGAGCGCGGTCTGCAGCGCCGTGGCCAAGGAGTCGCCGTCGTACTGTTTGGGCGTGATGGTCACCGTTGAAGTCACATCCGCTGCTGGTGCGATGTCCACAAAGCGAAATTGCATGGTGTTGTTGTGAGTGTCAACGTTGTACACGGAGTTGACGATAAACGACGACACTAGTTTGATCTCGGTGATTTTGCCAATCTGAGTGGGGAGCGGGATCGTCACAAACCCGTTGATGTCCAGGCCGTCTGGTGCGTCTTTCTCGCACATTGTGACGAGGTGGGTACCTAGGGCAGGTCGGATCGTCGATGCCTGTTTGACATCGTTGTACGCCGCGATGGCTCTGTGTGACATGACGGGGCTAAGGACTAGGGACTAGGACAAGCTCTGGACACGGCTACAGCAGGGTATGAAAAATGTTTTTGACCGTTAGCCGAGCAGGGCCCTTCGTGCAGCGACATCAATGATTAGAGCAAGCCACTTGAGGTCGTGTTCGAGCAACGCACGGACAGTGACATCGAGACGGTTTTCGGCAACTAGTTGATCGATCTCGCTTTGAAATACGTCTCCAACCATGGACAGCGAGAAATGTTCCGGTAGGTCCGATGATCGTAGAAGTGCCAGGATCGTTGATTCAGAAGCTCGGTGCAAAGCGTTTCGAAGAACCTCGTCCAAACCAAGTTCGCTCGGTGTAAAACGGCGCAAATATGGCTTCAACTCCTGTAGCAACGGTTCAAAGTCGTATCGGACTGCCTCGTGTAGGAACGTCATAAACAAGTGGACGCACGACTGTTTTCGGGGACCCAGCAACTGCATCATCAAGACAAGGGATTGAATGTCCTTTAACGAGATCAAGTCTCTGACTGCACTGGTGATATGTGTGTGAAAGTCCAATTCGCCATCGTCACTCAGGTTGGCCCAGCGATCCAGACAGAATTGAATGGCCGGTCTGAAGCGCACACAGAACAGACGGGCCAAGGGGCAGAGTGACCAGTACGGATCTTTGAGAAACACACCGTTCTTGGCGCGACGCGCAAACGCATATCGCAGAGTATCAAGAAAGGTCGACGTCAATGCATTGCAATCCTCGTCGGAAACGCCATGAATCACACCGTTCAGTTCCTCGATGGTTTTGCTCTCCTCGATTGGGCGAACCACACGAATGTAACGCGGATTTTCAAATAGAACTGCCCATTCGTCCGGGGTATGGGCAAACACCGCGACAAACCCGCCCCAACGCTCGGCCAGTTCGTCGTTCATGGAAACACAGACCACGTGACCGATCCGGTCCTACCACAGTTCGTAGAACTCGTCAAAGTCGTCCGCCATGGGAAACAGCCAAGCACCGTCCGTGCGCCGCGGCAAAGACCTGAACAAGTTGTCCCAGTACGCCAATCCCGTTGTCGGCGGGATTCAAGGCTATGACTGCGTGTTATGGCACTACGAGGATGGAACCATTGAGTTTTTCGCCGTCAGTGACTACGATTCCAGTGCGGGGTGGAAAGCCGAGTTTAAGAGCGAGGTGATTTCCATCAAGGCGTTTGTCGAAGCGTTCGGACCAGCCCAGACGGTGGTTCGCGTCAAGGAAGTCCCAACCCCAGTGTGCCAGATCATTGGCGTGGACGGAGTCAAGTACTCGGTGCCCGTCGTCGCCGCGACAGCCCTGGAGTGTCAGGGCGCGTTGCTCGAATTCGTGAAGCGGCGTCAGGACGGCATGGTGCTCAAACAAAGAATGGCCGAGGCATCGTCCTCCGCGACCACGGACAGCGACGACGACTCCAGCCAACCGACCACGAAAGGAGTGGAAGGAACTGGCTGACCACGTGGGGGAGGGGAAAGGGCCGAAATGGCGTCGTCGTCTGTGCGTCAACGGTTCTATGCCGTGGCACGAGGCCGAACCATTGGCGTGTTTCATGACTGGGAAACGTGTACCTTATCCATTCAAAACTATCCCAAAGCCGTGTTCAAATCGTTTCAGAACTATAACGAAGCCGTGCAATACTTGCGCCAACACAACGTGCACCAGGATACCGACTTGATGGTTCGCGACATTGAACGCACACAGCAACAAGGACAACCGCATGGCGCGAAACGAGCGGCAGAGGAGGCGAAGAGCTACCCAGGACCAACCAGTAAACGACAACATCAACACCATGAACCCAGTCCCGGGGAGATTACCGTGTACACAGATGGATCGTGTCTTGGCAACGGGCGTAACCACGACTCGGTGGTGGCCGGAGCTGGAGTCTGGTTTGGCCGCGATGACCCGCGCAACGTGTCGTGTGTGGTGCCTGGCAAACAAACCAACAATCGCGCCGAGATTTACGCGGTGTTCAAGGCGCTGGAACAGTGTGCGGCTCAGAGTCGGGTGGCCGTGTTGATCGATTCACGCACTGCCATGCAAGGTATCGCCAAACCACCGTCCAAACGCAAAACCAACCAAGACCTACTCAAGTTGGTGGACCAGATGGCGGCGAAGATGGCTGCCGTGCGCTACGTCAAAGTCAAGGCCCATTCGGGAATCGAAGGGAACGAGATGGCGGATCAGCTGGCTAAACGCGCATGTTACAGGGCACTGGAAATGGCAAATCGCATTACCGGGGAAACGGAGTTGAAAAAAAATCACCAAGGCACTGTTAACCATGGCGGAAACATCAGTGACGTTTAAGCGTCGGAAACGCACCACACCCACTGCATCGTCAGCCACATCCTCGAACGGTCTCAGTGCGCCGCAGCACCACCCCCTTTCGGCGTTTCACTGGATACAGCGATTACGGGACGCCGAGCGAAACCCAGTGTCAGCGGAAGTCAAAACCCCTGAATTGGTACAGTGTATTGTCCTGTTTCCAGACCAGAGTGCCGTGGTTGTGGAACGAGTGTCTTTGGCGAATATTTCCTCGCTGCTTTGGGGCGTTGATCCCTCCAAGGACAAGGATATGTTACATCCACTCGATCTCGACAATCGCGTGTTGGCAGAACCGATCCGAGACGACAGTGTCGATCATGTTCGACAAGGGGTGTTTATGTCGTACAACAACCATGCATCCAATCGCTACGAGGTCAATGTGGCAGCGACGCGCATCCTCGCGGACGGTGGGTTACTCGAACTGGGATGTGTTCCGGCCATCCGCCTGTCCGACGAACCAAAGGTCGAAACTGTGGATGGGTTTTTCAACCGCGTATTGAAACATTGCACGACACTGTGTCCGCGCGGGCCCGTTGTGTTTTTCCTGGCAGACATCACCAATGTGGGCAAGGAAGGGCCGATTCCGTTACCGTTTTCCAGTACATATTTCAACCAAGTGTACCCCATGCTGTTTCGCCAAGACAAGCCCTACAACCGGATGTTGAGCAAGTATCCACCGTTTGCAACCCGCGACCGCAGTATCGAAACATTGCTGACCTTGAACGGATCGACAGCCCGGGGTGGTCAGTTTCGGTATATCAGCAGGGAGGCGGCGCGATCGTGTCGGGAAACACTGTTACGAGATGTATGGGGCCATAGCGATGCCAGGATTCGGTCCTTGGTCAAGACACAACTGGAAGAAGCCGAGTTTCATGCTACAATCTGTGTGTTGATTCACGAATTTACCATGGGGAAGTGGCAACATGTAACGCGTGTACCGGTTGTTCGGTGACCGAGATTCATTAAACCGTTCTATCCCATAACAACTTGACAACGCGATTGTGGTTCCCTTCCGAGGCCCAGCGCATCGCGGCGTGGTCCTGGGCGTGAATGTTGGCACCGCGGTCCAACAGGAGGACAACCACGTCCTCTTGACCGCGACTGGCTGCCAAGCAAAGCGCAAGGTCGTCCATAGCGTGGATGTTGGCACCGCGGTCCAAGAGGAGTTCACAGATATCCCTGTACCCTTCCTGGGCCGCGTAACGTAACGGGTATTCTTCCACAGCGTGAACGTTCGCACCACGGTCTAACAGGATTTCACAGATGTCCTTATGACCCCGGTGGGCTGCCGAGCACAGCGGGTCGTCGTGATGTGCGTGAATGTCCGCACCGTGGTCGAGTAATAGAACACAGACGTCTTTGTGGCCGTAAAAAGCAGCAAAACGCAGTGCCTGGCTCTCCCAAGCACGGACGTCTACACCGTGGTCGAGTAGGGCAACACAGACGTCCTTGTGACCATTTTTCGATGCCAAATATAAGGCTAGATTGCACTCTTGTTCCGTAAACGAACCGCGACTCAACAGTAGCGTCGCGATATCCTTGTTGCCGCGCGAGGCAGCCCAAACGAGCGCGTCGTTGCGACACAGGCGATCAAGTCCACGGTCTAGGCAGAAGGATACCGCCGCGACGGATCCGGTTTGCACGAGTACCAACGCGTCCATTCGCGATGCAGTAAATGCCCGGAGAGCGTCCAAGAGGGGCGAGTTGAGTTGCATGACGCTTTGTTCGTCGATTCCACACACCATGGACCGCAGATCGGCCATGGTGGTGGTTTCTTCGACCTTGTACAAAACTTGAACCAAGGGGTGGTCACGCAGAAATACGTCCTGTTCAGAAGGATTGTCGAAGGTTGACAGTTCCAGAACGTTGGCGTACCAGCCACCCCAGAGGGCGGCGGATGGCGACGAGAAGGACATTGAAGTGTGGTTGGAGGGGTCTAAACACGTGGGTGCTGCCGTTTCGCATACAACAGGATGGGACAAGACGGCAGTAAGTTTGTCGAATGGGAGGACGCACGCCGCGCATGGCGAAAGGAGGACCAAGAAAAGGAGAGTATCAAGCTGGACCGCTGTCTACGCGCGGTGGTCGAAGCCGTGGAAGACTCTGGTAACAAGTGGAAACACCCGACTTGGCAAGGCCAAATTCGCAATCCCGATCACTGCAAGGACTATGAACAGTGGAAAAGCGGAAGCGGGGTGCGCGGAGGTTATGTGTACCTACGCGGTCCGTACGCGGGCCTGGTCGCCCATTTTCTACTTGAAAGCAAAGGGTCGTTTTACGTGGACGATCGAGTTGGTGTGTACTGATTCTCAATCGTCTTTGTGAAACAATGAACCATTCCGTGTGCGCGACGGTACCAACCCCAATGTGGGGTGTTTGGACAGTACAGCTGACATACAGTGAAACGACCATTGTAGAAAGGGCGTGATTTGATCAATCAACGTGGTCAGGGCTAAGGGAACCGGTAGCTCGTAAATGTCCTTGCCACTGTCAAACATGGCATCGATGTCAGGATGAGACGCGCCGCACCAAAACGTGAATCGACGCGGTTCCACGTAGCGGTTGCCGATGTCGAAAGTCAGCGAATGAAGTCGATACGAAACGATGTTGCACTGGTAGAGCGGTGTTTCGTTGTAGTCGTCGTCGCCTCGATACTTGAACACGGCGTCCGTCGGTGCGGGACCGGGCCAGGAATAGGGAACCACGAGGCGATCGCGTTCGGGAAAGGCGTCGGTGTACTCCTTGAAGATCACGGGGATAACCAGAATGGCGCGCGCCAAGCGGTTCAGTCTGGTTTTTTCCAGTCCCCAAAACCGATCCGAGGTTTTGTAGCCGTACGCCTGCTTGACGTCCAGGTAGTAGAGAAAAGCCATGGACTTGAGTGTATTCGTCCATGAATGTCGCTCATTGGTTCGCCCCACCACCGAATCCCAGGCTGACAGCGCCGACGACATCGAAATGTCGGCGCCACGTGTGTAGACCACCCCAAAGGACCGAAACGGCCGTTTTCGCGACCGAACCCATGTCGAAACGCGCGCGCGAAGACGACGACCCCTTGCAGACAGACGACGACGAACGCAAGGATGGCCGTGACGAGGACAAGGTGCTTGCCACGCGATGGGGTGGATGGTTACAGAATTTACAAGACATGGTGGTGGACGATTGGCGCACGGAGGCGCTGAAAACGGCGGTTTTTGTGGAAGCCATCCAGGCCATGGAACAATGCGAGAACTGGATCCAGGTCGCAACAGTTGCGATTCGGCTGCGTGGTAAATCGGTTGTGGACCAGGCCAATTCACCTTTACTGGACGAACTGGTCAACGCGACAAAAGCAAACGCCGAAGTGGATGCCATGGAAGAGGACGACTTTGAGGACAATCAGTATTTGCGCACTCTGGCTGCGACAGGCACAAAGAAGTCGTGGACGTTTTTGATGTCGCGAAAGTATCCGCCGATTTTGGCCGATCTGAAAGGGTGTCTCCGCGCTGCGCTCGAACGCGGCAACCTCCAGACGATGGATTTCTTTTCGTTTCCCTGGAAGCCGCAGTATGCGCGATGGGCCTTGAAAAACGGCCGCGACTTCGCCGCGTTACACTACCTGCGCAAAGGCGATGGTCTTGCTGACGTGACGAATTCGTACTGGTACCCGAAGCGCTTGATTGTCACAGCCGCATCCAACTCGTGCGAAGACACGGTCGATTGGTTACTTCAACGTCCAGCCACCCTCGTCCACAAAAGGCGTATTGCAAAGTTTCTGGAAGAACATTGCTTCATCGACGAACTGGCTCGTCGCAGTGACACCAAGATGTTGCAAAAAATGGTCAATTTCGGAGTCGATGTCAAAGAATCGTTCTGGGAGTGTATCGAGTCCCCAGACCCGGTCAAAGTAGCCGCGTGGTTCTTGACCACTTATCCCGACCTCGATCCATGGCAGGAAGAACCCCATCACTACGAGGAACGGCATATCCCCTACCTCGCCTACATCCTCCGACATCGACCGCGCGACCGCGAGGACCACCAGCTAGCGTTCCAGACACATCTCCGTTGTGGATCGAGTGTTGGCATCCTGAAATTGCTATGGAGACACGCCAATACTCCCGCCTTTCGAGCACGATTTGTCAGTGATCAGGTTATGCAAGGTTTGATACTCAATGCCATGTCCGAGTGTCAGCCAGAGGTGATGGCGTTTTTATTGGACGACGTTGGCTGCGGCATGTCGACTCACCCAGAACAAATCATCGCATTTCTACTCCTTATCCATCGAGACTGTATAACTCAAGTTTGTCTCGACAAGGGACTGGTTATTCCTGTCGACTGTTCTGTTGTTCTCGCCGCGGTTGACAGAGTCACGTCATGGCAGCGCGGTTACGCGTACCCATCGCCTGCCTCACTACGGTCCATCCTATTCGATCGCGGTGGCGATCCTGCCAGTTGTACTCCGTATTTACTTGCGTCGGCGTCTACATGGTCGTTTCGACGATGTCTTCCTCTTCTCGAGGCGGGTGTACCTGCGCCGTTCCCCGATGTCGCCCGATGTGTGTCAGAACGGGTCGTCCGCGTTGATCGGTACAACAATTACAGCGTGGCAGTATACTTTTTGGCCAAGGTACTGGCCACTCAAAACACACCGGCGAACTGTGCACTGTTTTTGGAATTTGTGAGCCAGGCACCGTATCCGGGGTACTAGCTAGTTTAAATGGTTCCGTTGCGCCAGACCGGGGTCAGGGGTGGCAGAGGGGACGATCGCGCCGGGGTCCGGAATTTCACGGCCTCGCTGGGTCCTCGTGCCTTGGTACTTAATACAATTCGACGTACGTAACCTTGGAAATGACCAATCAAACTGGTGGCAAAGTCGCTCTGATTTTCCAGTGTCAATAGGTTCTTGGTTCGAAGTACCGTCACGTCGATGACCAGCACATCCAATGCGACCGCGTGGGGGTGACCGGGAAGATTGGCTCGGTTGAGCTCGAATTCGTGGCCCCAGATTTGACTGAGAATCGCACCAGGGATTCGATCGAACAAATACTCAGCCTTTTCGTCGTCGCGGATGTTGGGCACACCGAAAAACACGGCTGGCTTGACTTGGATCGCGGATTCCAGTGCCTGATAGAGCGTTTCGGGTCCCTTTCGAATCACTTCCAGGCTGGGTGCGATGATGGTCACGTCGTAGAGGTTCCGTTTGTCCTCGGGTCCCGCCAAGACCGGTAAATTGGTCTGGTAGCGCAATTCGCGGTTGATGAGCTGGTCGCCTGTCAAGTAGACGATGCCGATTCGACCCAGGGGTTGGTTTTCGACCGAGACCAGGTACTCGATTGCCGACAAATGGACGAAATCCAGGGTCGGGACTAGTTGAGGGTCGCCGCCCGGGGGCGGATTCGGTGCATCGTGTTTTTGTTCGCGGTCTTTCACGTCGGATTCACCGATCGTGACCAACGAGTCCAACAGGAAACTTTCCTGTCGACCACCAATCGCCTCCGCGATGGCTTCATCGATGGCGGCTTCACGGGACGGAGTGGCGGCCAGTGTTCTATCGGCCCCGGGAGTCGGGGTGCGGGGCGGTCCGCCCAGCTGAACCTCGACCGAAGGGACCAAGGAAGGTGGCAAGTAGCCAGATTGTTTCAACACGCGTTCGCGTTCCTTGGCGTTCTCCGTCGCTCGCAACCGGAAGGCCCGGGCTTGTTCTTCCAGTTGATCGAGGTGCGACATACCCGTTCCGTACTTTTCCAACTGGTCTTTGAGCAAGGCAATTTGACGATTTAGAGGCTCGATCAAGGCCTCGGATTTGGATTGGGTCACCGCGTAGGTGGTTTCGCGTTCCAATCGCTGTAGGTCCTGGCGCATGGCGATGTTTTGGAGTTGTTTTTGGTGAATGGTGGTGGCGAGATCATCGATGCGCTGACTGAGTTGTTCATCCCG
>JACCDG010960661.1_pt1 | contig 35643 bp, 21 predicted proteins | sample 7442471 | NCBI WGS metagenome assembly JACCDG01 (sample SAMN15323444, study PRJNA562643) | freshwater metagenome | isolation source: river surface water | place: USA:Blue River Watershed | collected 2017-08-17 | reverse complement strand
GCCAGTGCAGGTTTTGGCGCCAACCCCAAAGCCATCTTGAACCACAGCGTGTTGCAGCAGCTCGACATGGTGGGCAAATACTTTGAAGACACAGGCCTTAAGAACTACGGCCCCGTTGGATTGGATGATCTGTATTTAACAGTGCTCACACCTGCTGCGCGTAGCGAAACCAGACCTAACGCAGCGCTGAACATTCCAGGCCAGCAAGCCGCTTACTTGCATGTGAATCGAGATACGCGTGCGCCCATCACGCGCAACTCCATCTTGGCGGGCTTGCATCAAAACGCCAACGAGCGATTGGGCAAAGAAGTGGTGGCGCAACAGCAACCACGCCCAAGCATGCAGGCGGCTCGCCTGAGCGCCTACGCCGCACAAGCTGCGGTGTCAGAAGTACGTTGACAACTCGGGCGTAGCGGCAAACCTTTGCCGCTCTAAGCGTCAAAACTACCGTGGCACGGCTCTTGCATTAATCGACACGAGGTCTCACAACTTGAGGCCATGTGTCAATAAACAGGAGTCTTGTTATGGACGTTTTTTCATCAGCTTTCGGAATTCACGAGCGTGCGCTAGGCGTTAGAAGCCAACGCATGGAAGTGCTGGCGCGCAACATCGCCAACGCCGACACGCCGAACTACAAAGCGCAAGACATTGACTTCAAGGCCATGCTCAAAGAGGCCAAGACTGAATATCTGACAGCCACCAACGAGAAGCACTATGCCGGCTTACAAGAAGCTCCTGACAACGGCATGCGCTATCGCACCCCCTTTAACAGCTCATTTGACGGCAACACCGTTGAGATGAACGTCGAGCAAGCTCAATACGGTAAGGCCGCGAGCGAATACCAAGCCACCTTGCAATTCTTAGAAAACCGCATCAGCGGTCTTCGCAAAGCCATGCGCGGGGAGTAATGAACCATGCAACTCGATAACGTCTTTGGTATTGCGGGCACTGCGCTCAATGCGCAAGCCATTCGCATGAACACCACGGCCTCTAACTTGGCCAACGCCAACTCAGTGGCAGGTTCAGAAGAAGAGGCCTACCGCGGTCGCCGCCCGCTGTTCAAAGCTTTGATGGAAGAGCAGATGACCCATGGCGGCGCTCAGTTTGTGGGTGGCGTCAAGGTGGATCGCATCGTCAACGACCCCGCACCTATTCGCAAAACCTGGGAACCAGGCAATCCACTGGCGGACAAAGAAGGCTATGTCTTTCACTCCAACGTGAATGAAATGTCGGAAATGGTCGACATGATGGCCGCCTCACGCTCGTATCAAAACAACGTCGAGGTGGTCAACACCGCTCGCCAGTTGATGATGCGCACCCTTGAAATTACTAAGACTTAATCATGGCTACTACTGCAACCTCCACTCTGCCTAGTGGCATCGTTAAGTACGAAGACTATGTGGCAGAACAAAAAAGCAAGCCCACGAATACCAATATGGGGCAGACGGAATTTTTGACACTCTTCACGACTCAGTTGAAGAATCAAAACCCGTTGGATCCTGTCAAGAACGAAGCCTTCGTGGCCCAGCTGGCACAGTTTTCACAGCTCGAGGCGACCACCGCCATGAAGACCAGCATGCAAAACTTGGTCTCTAGCTTAGCGAACGATCGCTTGCTGGGAGCGACCTCATTGATTGGTAAGACTGTCGGCGTACCAGATGGTCCTGTGGCCGTGACTGACACCACAGTGTCACAAGGTGTGATCAACGTGCCTACGGGTGCCGATGGCATCAAGGTTCAAATTTTTAACGACAAAGGCATCTTGGTCCGTACACAGATCATGGGGCCACAACCCGCAGGTGACGTCACCATTGCATGGGATGGCACCAATGATGGAGGTGTCACCGTACCGAATGGCACATATCGCTATGTGGCCTCAGTCAATAGCAACGGTTCAGTTACCAAACCCACAGTGAATACGTACGCCCAAGTGACGGGTGTGACCAGCGCAGGAACAGCAGACGGCACGATGTTGCTTGAGGTCGCCGGTGGCAAAACAGTCAATTTGGCTGATGTCAAACGCATCAGTTACTAATTTCTAGATTAAAGAATTTCTCTCAGGAGCTAAAGCACCATGTCTTTTTATACCTCTCTCACTGGTTTGAATGCGGCCACCGCTCAGTTGGGTGTGACCTCCAACAACATTGCCAACGTTTCGACGACAGGTTTCAAGCGAAGCCGTACCGACTTTGGTGATATTTTTGCGACCTCACCACTTCAAAAAGCATCTGCCACGATTGGTCAAGGTGTGTCTTTGAAACGTGTGGTGCAAGAGTTCGGTCAGGGCAACATGATGTTCTCTTCCAATACGTTGGATTTGGCCATCAGCGGTGACGGTTTCTTCCCGCTGAAATCTCAAGACGGTTTCCAAGACATCTTCACGCGTAACGGTGTGTTCATGATGAACGACCAGTACAACGTGGTGAACTCAGCCGGACAAAAATTGATGGCGGCGTCAGTCGACTCATCCGGCAAAGCGAATTTGGACGACATGAACGTGTTGACCATTCCGCAAAAGACGACCGGTATGGCTAAGCAAACCAGCAAGGTGTCGCTGGGATTGAACTTCCCAGCAGACGCAGAAGTCATTACCAAAGATTTCAACCGCAACGATCCCACTACGTACAACAAGAGCACCGCCCTGACCGTGTATGACGCGGGTGGTAACTCTTACTTGGCCTCTGTCTATTACGTTAAAACGCAAAACGCCAGCCAAGAAACGCCCAACAACAAATGGCAAACCTACGTGTATGTGGGTGATAAGTTGGTCAATGCTTCGTTGCAACAAGCGACCAACAGCCAGGGCGAGGAGATGTATGTCAATAAATATGGCGAATTGAAAGCCAAAAGCGACTTTAAAACACCTGAAGAAATTGCTGAATTGAACAGCAGCTTCTCCAAGAAAACCATCAAGTTTTCTTTGGACGATTTGACTGACATTCGCGTCTCGCAACCTGCAGCCGTTTCTGGTGGCATGGCCACCGATTTGGGCACTGGCTCTAACGACGGCGTCGATTTCAACAACTACGAAAATCTCAACAAGTCTGACTTGCTATGGCAACAAGGTAGCAGCGCTGTTACTTATGACTTTCGCACAACGGGGCTGACTGCTAGCGATGCAGTGACGGTGACCTTTGGTCCAGCTGGTGCACGGGTGCCTGTAACTGTTCCTGCGGTTAACGGTCAAGCACCTTCTGCTTTGGATGTCGCCACCGCATTGAACAAAAACGCTAGCTTTGCTTCTTCGTATGTCGCACAAGCTGCAACTAAAGCCACGATTGGTACAGCCAGCGGGGAGTTTTATCCCTCTGCAGGTGCAACGACCACCGATTACTCAAGCTTTACAGCCACCATTGACGGCGAAGTCATGACGTTGCAAGACCTCAAGCCTGCTAGCGCCACACTGAGTGCTTTGGCCGCTGAAATTCAGAAACGCTTGCGCAGCGAAGATAAGAATAAGACAGACCTCAGCGTTGAAGTCGTCAACATCACAGGTGGCGGTCAAGCCCTGGAGGTCACAGATGCTTCAGGACGCAAACTGACTGAAGTTTCTCTGACCCGAAATCCTTCCTCGCTCACAGCAGGCATTCCTACCGCTGCTGCTTACACCACTGGCAAGTTGGAAGTGACGGCTCTTAATTCCAGCGTGACTGCTGCTGAAATCAAGGCTGAGTTTGAAGTGTCCCAGGGTGACTACAGCACCAGCAACACGGTATCGAATGTGCTGACATCGACCATGGCAGAAACAGAATTCCCTCGCTTCGCAGCCACTTATGCGATGCCCGCATCGTCGACCGCACCTTTCAAAGCTGTGATCGGCTCAGGCTCGAGTGAAATCACGATCACCAGCGAAGCCACGGATACCTTGGATGCCTTTGTCACCAAGCTCAATGCCAATGAGACCTTCTCGTCAAAGTACACGGCAGAGGTGATAGGTGCTTCGCCAAACCAAAATATCAAGCTCACTGCGAAAGACCCATTTACAACGTCTAGCACTGTGATCATGCAAGACGTGTTGATTTCAAATAGCGCAGCCACAGCTTTTGTATCTTCAGCGGTCGTTGGTGGACGTGCAGCAGACAGCAGCTACGCTGGCAAAAAGAGCATTGATGATTTGAAAAACCTCTTCACTGTCAACGTGGATGGCTCTATTGAGCCTGTCACTGTGGGGTTGGAGCACTTGATGACATCCATGGCAGCACTGCCAGACGGTGCGAGTAAAAAACTCTCAGGTACTCAAATCGCTGCTGAATTGACCAACGTGATCGCCCGTGCTTACGGAGATGAGAAACCTTTCAACTTCTCCACGGTAGGCACACCCACATTCTTTGTGGAGCTAACGCGTGCAGACAAAACTGTGCTGAGCAAGTTGCCAGTTGACTTGTCGACTTTCGGCGATTTGCGTAATGAGGATTTGGTGCGTGAAGTGCAAAAGCAAATTGATGATGACAGCACTTACACCGGCAAGATCACGGTTAGCTATGACACTGCTGCGCAAAAACTTGTGTTCACACCCAAAGACAACGCCAAGGTCTCGATCTCAAGCGAGCAGTCGGCCATGGAGTTGGCCGATCCCTTGGTGCAAGGTGTCAACGACTCATCGGTGGGCCTCAAGCTCTCGCCTTCGGTCTCTACCTCACCTTTCCGAGCAGTCAACGACCAGCGTTACGGAATGAAAGTTGAATACGACGCGGTGAAGCAATCGTTTGTGTTCAAGTCTGGTACCACAGGCGATAACTCTGGCATTTCTATCAAAGACATTCGCCCTGGCAGCATGGCCACCCAAATTTCTAAGGGTTTGGGTATGACGGGCGATCCCGCGAACTATGTGGTGGTTCCCTCGGCGATTGATGCCTTGCGCGGTATCGCTTCTGTACCTGCAACACTGACAGGCAACGCTTTGGCGGTGAACGTAGACAACAACTTCTCGGTCGACGAAACCAACAACCAATTCGTGGTGTCTGTCAACGGCATCACAGGTACTGTGATCGTGCCACCGAAAGACACTTACACCATGGGCACCTTCATGGAAGCCCTGCAAAACGGCATCAATAACTTGCAAGGCCCCTCTAAAAATGGTCTCACGCCCGACTCCATCAACGGCGTGAAGGTGACGTACGACGCCAAGAGCAACGCCTTGCAGTTCACCACAGGCACTGCCTCGACCGATTCATACATCAAGATCACAGGCGATGCACGCTGGGGCTTGGACGGTTTGGATGCGGCTTTCGGCTCCACCACAACTTGGATTAAGCCGACCGCCTTCAAGGACGAAAAAGGTGCCACGGTTTATATCGACGGCTTTGGTGACGAAACCTCTACAGCTGCTGGTTTTGAAACCTTGCCCGCTTGGTCGCCTGTTTACTTTGACAAAGGTGAGCTGACATTTGACACCGCTGGTAACTTGGTGTCCCCCAAACAAGGTGCTCAGTTGGACACGGTGTACTTGCCAAACGGTAAGGGCGCTTTGACCATCAACATTGACTATTCCAAATCGACGCAGTTTGCGTCACCGTTCTCGGTGTTGTCGCAGTCGCAAGACGGCGCTCCTGAAGGCGACTTGGTGGGCTTGGCCATTGCTGACGATGGCTTGGTTTCTGCCAGCTTCTCCAACGGTGCACAAAAGTCCTTGGGCAAGGTGGTGTTGGTGAACTTCTCTAACCCATCCGGTTTGCGCCAGATTGGTGACACCAACTACTACAAGACCTCTGATTCAGGCACACCTAAGTACGGTGAAGCCGGTTCTGCTGGTTTCGGTACGGTTCGCTCAGGCGCTACCGAACGTGCCAACGTGGACTTGACCCAAGAATTGGTGGACTTGATCACCGAGCAGCGTAACTTCCAAGCCAACGCAAAGGCCATGGAAACCAGCACCTCGATGACGCAAACCATCATTCAGATCCGTAACTAATCTGACTGATTAAGAGACTGATATGGACCGCTTATCTTTCAACGCGATGGCTGCGATCAATGAAGATCGCTACATCCGCCAACAGTTGTCCAACGACATTGCCAACGTCACGACAGCGGGTTTCAAGCAAACCTACGAAGCCACCATCCAACCGCATCAAGCGGTGGGTGAGGGCTTTGATTCTCGCTTGCAGCCGCGCTTGTACACCACCGATCGTGTTCGTCTAGATCCGGGGCCATTGATGGTCACGGGGCGTGATTTAGATGTCGCCATGAACCACAAAACCGTGTTGGGTGTCATGGGCAATGACGGAAAGCTTGGATTCACACGTCGTGGCGATCTGAAAATTAATCCAAATGGCGTACTGGAGACGGGTTCAGGTCATATGGTGCAAAGCCAAGATGGCGGACCCATCACGATTCCGGTGGGCTTTCGAATCAACATCACGAAAACAGGTGATATCTACGCTTCAGACCCTACGCAACAAGGCGTACCCCAAGAGCAGCTCATTGGGACCTTGATGTTGCGCGATGCCAGCACCACACACCTCATCAAACGCGAAGACGGTTTATTTCGAGTTGACGAAAAACCACTTGGCACGGACTTTGCAACTGGACCAGAGCCAGTTTCTTTGACACCGCAAGCTTTAGAAGGCAGCAGTGTCAATCCAATGGCATCGATGGTGAAGCTGATTGAACAGAGCCGCTCTTTTGAGCATCAGGTTCGGATCATTAAAGAAAGCAAATCCAACGATGAGTCGGGCGCTTCCATGATGAAGGCGTCTTGAATTTGACAGTTTAAAAGGGGCTAGAAGCCATGGATGCATCATTGTGGGTAGCGAAAACTGGTCTTGACGCGCAGCAGACGCGCATGAACGTGATTTCAAACAACTTAGCCAACGTGAGCACGACCGGCTTCAAACGCGACCGTGCCGTTTTTGAAGACTTGCTCTATCAAAACGTCAAACAACCTGGTGGTCAAACCACCAACAACACACTTTCACCGACGGGTTTGATGCTGGGTACGGGTGTGAAGATCAATGCCACTGAAAAGCTGCACTTGCAGGGCAATTTGGTCAACACCCAATCTCCCCTTGATTTGGCGATCATGGGTGGTGGCTTCTTCCAAATTCAGATGCCAGACGGCACCACGTCTTACACACGTGACGGTAACTTCAAGATCAACAACACTGGCCAAGTCGTGACAGCGTCTGGCTTTCCGCTGATTCCTAACATCACCATTCCTGAAAACACGGCCAGCGTGACCTTTGGTCAAGACGGCACGGTGTCTGCCGAAATTGTGGCGGGCGGTGGTTCACAAAACATTGGCCAAATTCAAATTGCACGCTTCGTCAATCCAAGTGGTTTGAAGCCCGTGGGTAACAACTTGTTTGAAGCCTCGCAAGCCAGTGGTGTGGCTCAAGTGCTCACCCCAGGCCTCAACGGTGCTGGCGCGTTGAAGCAAGGCTCACTCGAAGCCTCTAACGTGAACGTGGTGGAAGAAATGGTCAACATGATTGAGACCCAACGCGCGTACGAGATGAACTCCAAGTCGATCTCTGCTGTGGACGGCATGCTCAAGTTCTTGAACCAAAACATCTGAAGGGGCTTGATCATGATCGTCCTTCGCTTACTTGCTTTGGCAGGCATCGTTTATTTGTTGCAGGGCTGCGCCACCGAACCCGTCGACATGGTGCTTCGTCCGTCACCCGAGTTCCAACCGGTGTACCCACTTGCCAGCGACCGGCAAAAAATTGCCACTGGTGGCATTTACAGCAACCGGCAAAGTGATGCCTGGTTCGGCCGTGGCCGCAATTACCAAGTGGGCGACATCATCACCGTCTTGTTGAATGAATCCACACAAGCGGCTCGTACACAAAACACCGACGTCAGCCGCGAGTCTAAAAACTCACTCCCATCAGGTTTCAATACCAAGATCGGAAAGATGTCGCCTTTCTTGAATGGCGTGGACATCAACAACAACAACAACAGCAGCAAGGGTGCTGGTAAAGCCGATCAACAAGCTTCTTTGTCTGGCTCTGTCGCTGTGACGGTGGTTGAAATCTTGGCCAACGGCAATTTGATGATCCGTGGCGAGAAAAAACTCGGTTTGTCTGAAGGCACGGAAGTGATTCAGGTCTCTGGTGTGATTCGTCCAGAAGACGTGGGCCCCAACAGCACGGTGCAATCACGCCGCTTGGCCAACGCACAAATTGCTTACCGTGGTTCGGGCGATTTGGCCAATGCCACCAAAGCAGGCTGGGGTACCAGCTTGATGCACAAATACTGGCCTTTCTAAATATGAAACACATTTCTCTTTTTGTTCGTGTTTGCCTGACCAGCTTATGTGTCTTGGCAGCGGGTGCTGCGCAAGCGGACCGCGTCAAGGACTTGGCTACGCTCGCGGCCCAACGTCCCAACCAATTGATTGGCTATGGTTTGGTGGTGGGCTTGCAAGGCACGGGTGATGACGCTTCGGTGCCCTTCACCACACAAAGCATGAAAGCCATGCTCTCGCAAATGGGTGTGCGTATTGATGGCCCTTTGACCGATTTTGAAACCGCAGCCACCGCAGCGCGTGTTGACATCAAAAACACAGCAGCCGTTTTGGTGACGGCGGATTTACCTGGTTTTGCCAAACCAGGGCAACGCATTGACATCAACGTGTCGGCCATTGGTAAAGCCTCTAACTTGCGCGGCGGCAGCCTGATCATGACGGCCATGCGCGGTGTGGACGGCGAAATTTACGCCTTGGCGCAAGGCGCACTCACAGCCACGGGGATTGATGCCAGCGCCGCTGGTTCTAAAGTACAAATTGGTGTACCGACCTCGGCCCGCATTCCAGGCGGTGCGATTGTGGAACGCATTGTGGACACGCCTTTTGAAACCTCAGAAAACGTCATCTACAACATCCGTGAAAACGATTTTTCCACCACGACGGCGATCGTCAATGCGATCAATAAAAAATTTGGTGGTGACGTGGCACAAGCCATTGATGGTGTGTCGGTATCGGTCCGCGCCCCTAAAAACTTGAATCAACGCGTTGCGTTCATGAGCGAGGTGGAATCACTCGAAGTCAAAGCGGGTGAACCACCCGCCCGTGTGGTGATCAACTCACGCACAGGCACGGTGGTGATCAACCGTTCCGTGCGCGTCACGGCTGCCGCGGTGTCGCACGGCACCATCTCGGTGGCGATCACGGCCACCAACGAAGTGTCGCAACCCAACATGCTCGCTGGCGGTCAAACCACCGAAGTGCAAAACGCCGACATCAAAGTGGCTGAGCCCAACAAGCCCATGTTCTTGTTTCAGCCTGGTGTCGAGTTGCGTCAAATTGTGGATGCGGTCAACCAAGTGGGCGCTACGCCCTCGGCTTTGATCGCCATTCTTGAAGCCCTGAAAAGTTCTGGCAGCTTGCGCGCCGAATTGGTCATCATTTAAGCGAGCACTGACATGAGCAGCCCCGTCGACACCTCTATGCCTAGGTCTTACACAGACTTCACGGGTCTGGGTGAGTTGCGTGGCAAAGCGCAAAAAGACCAGAACAGTGCGTTGAAAGAATCCGCGCAACAGTTTGAAGGTCTCTTCATTCAAATGATGTTGAAGTCCATGCGTGAGGCCAATGAGCCCATGAAGGACGAAGAAAACAAATCCCACGCCTTGGAAACCTTCGAAGGTATGTTTGACAAAGAAGTCTCAATGCAAATGTCTAAACGAGGCGCATTGGGCGTGGCCGACTTTATGGAACGTGCTGTGAAACAGCAAATGCCAACACCCGCTCCTAGCACCGATGCTTTGTTGAAGTCGCGCGGCCAAGGTATTCCATTGAATCCCAAGCAAGAACCTATTCCACTGCCCACTGCGGCGCAACTGAAAAAAGGCATTGCATTGGAGAAAGCCCTGCCACTCAAGAGCTTGCAAGAGTTCAAGGCACCCTTTAGCGGAGGCCGTCCATGAGTGACATGCTGGGTATCAGCAGCAATGCCATTGGCGCGTATCAACGCGCGCTCAGCACTGTTGCAAACAACATTTCTAACGTCAACACCGAAGGCTACTCACGCCAAGACGTGGTGTTGAAAGACTCTGCGCCCAAAAAAATAGCCAGCATGTATGTGGGCACGGGCGTTGTCTTGCAAAACATCAAACGTCAATACGACGCGTTTGCTGAGTCCAATTTACGCAACAGCACCAGTGACTTAGCCAGTCAAAAACCGATGGTGGATTACGCCAAGCGCGTGATGGACATCATGGGTGACAAGAGCATTGGTCTGAGCTCTGCGTTGGATGACTTTTTTGCTTCTGCAAGCGCTTTGTCGGCCGACCCTGCGTCCACGGTTCAGCGCACCAGTTTCTTGCGCAGCGCCGATGGCGTGGCCTCACGCTTTGGCGAACTCAACACGCAGCTCGATCTGATTGCCACTGAGACACGAGAAGGCATTGAAAGTGTGGCTGCACAGATCAACACCCTCACCAACCAACTGGCATTGGTCAATCAAAGCTTGGTCAAGTCGCCCACTTTAGAAGGCCAACCTGCCGAACTGTTGGACCGTCGTGATTTGACATTGCGCCAACTCTCAGATTTGGTTCGCATCAAGACCACATTCACCAGCAATGGCACAGTCAATGTCAGCTTGGGTACCACCATGACGCAAGGCTTGGTGGTCAATGGCAATAAAGCGCGTCCCATTGGCATTGACAGCACCATTCAAGGAAAAATTGAACTGGTGCTCGACCCTTATGGCAATACCGAATCCTTGGCAAGCGCCAGTGGCGGTCAGTTGGGTGGTTATCAAAGTTTCATTAGTCAAGTGCTGGAGCCAGCACAGAAAAATCTTTCTGCCTTGGCGCAGACATTTGTCACCGAAACCAACACCATTCAGAAAAATGGTATTGATGGATACGGACAAATGGGAACCGATTTGTATGCGATCGACGCAAAAGCCGCATCACCCGCAGCAAGCATTCGCTTGGCGGTGACCGACGGCATGCGCGTCGCGACGGCAGCTCAATTCCGTGTCAGTGAAGGCAATACCAACGTCACCACAACGCGCGCGACCGTCAAGTTCGCGGGCGTGACGCCATCGACAGCGTTGAGCAATACCCACCTCGTGAACAACCCAAACACGACTGCGGGTGTGACATTCAAAGTGGATGGTGGCCGAGTCTATGCACCCGTCACCACCTTGTCTGCGGGTGTGAATGCCACCTTTTATTTGGATCAGGCCGAGCCAGGTCAGCAATTGCAGGTCATGACGCGTGATGGTCGGCAGCTGTTAGGGCAGTCGTTGACCGAGACTGAAAAATACCAACTGTTCACGCCCGATAACGGATTTGCACCCAATGCAACCTACAGCGATGCCTATCTGAACAAGACAGGTTCTAACGCTTACCGTGGCATTGACATGTTTTACGGTGCCAAAGCCACGGCGCTGTTTGGCCAAAACTACGATGTGTATGGCGCCGTGGGTACCCCCATCCCTTTGCCTGCTAATTTAGAAACCACTCGTATCAGCGGCGTTGACTCAACCATTCCTGCTGGCGCCATCACGCTCAATGGTTTAGCCATGTCTGCGTTTGTGCCAGACACTGAGTCCGCCATCACACTGAAGGGCTTCAATTTAGGCAGTGCTCCAAGTACAGACTTCACATTCAATGCGTTGGTGGGGGGGCAAGCAGTCAGCGCCACTGTTTCTAGTGCGCAAGCAAGTGATCTCAACAGCTTTTTAACCTCATTGAATACAGACTTGCTCAGCCAGGGCTTAGTGGCCACCTCGATCAACCATGGTGCCGATTTACGCATCACCGCAGACAAAGGGCGTGACATCACAGCGGTGCAGCTCACGCCAGCGGATCTCACACGTGGCGCTTTTGGTGGCGAAATTGAAGTGAATTCGTCTGCCGTGCAAATCGCCAAATGGGTCAATGGCACCTCAAAGGCGACCTTCAGTGACATGAGTTTTGGAACTGGTGCAAGCGCGGCATTCTCGCAACTGTCTGCAGTCGTCGGTGGCATCAAACTGAATGTCCAGCCTCTGACAGCCACCAACCTGTCTGATCTTGCGGTTGAGTTGCAATCGAAGCTTCGCACCAAAGACCAATCGAACGCAATTACGGTTTCGGTCAGTGGTTCTGATTTGGTCATTGAAGATGCACAAGGTCGTGATTTCAAAGGTTTCAAGCTCACACCCTCAGGCTTAGACTCTCAGGTCTCTGGTGGCAATGTGGCCATGGTCAACAGCTATGTGTCTCAAACCAACGTTCGTGCGGAGGTGTTTTCAGAAATCCGTGTGCCAGTGGCCAAGCTCAACTTGTCCAAACCATTGATCATCAATGGGCAAAACATCACAGGTTACGCAAACGTCAATCAACTGGTTGGGCAGATCAATGATGCCAACATGGGTGTTCGTGCCAGTGTGTCCAGTAATGGTGAATTGGTTCTCTCCGATGCACTCGGTAGCCCCATCCGTATCAACTCTTCGCCAGACGGCAATGCCTTGAACATCCAGGCTGGCGTGTATGACGGCCAAGTGCGCATGGTGCAAGTGATTCGAGACTTCCACATTCCAATGACCGATGTCGATTGGAGAAAGCCGTTGCAAATCAATGGCGTGAACTTCAGCGAAGGTGCATACGACTTTTCATCTCCTGCTGCTACGCAAAAATCTGTTGAGTTTGGATCTCCAGCCAAATCTGTATCGGCACTCACGGTTGAAGGTTTAGCGAAAAAAATAAATTCCAGTGCAAGCATCAGCAACATTCAATTTCCAGTGGCTGCGACGCAGGCGTTCAGCAAGTTTGAAGTTTCTGTCGCGAACACCTCCATCACCCTCAACACATTGGTTTCTACCAACTTGAATGATTTGGCGGATGAGATACAAACCCGTCTGCGTGATGCTGATGGCGCCAATACGATCAACGTTGAAGTCAGTGGGGGTGGTTTGGTCTTTACCGACACCACGGGGCGCTCTATCACAGCGACAGGCTTGACCCTCAGCGCTGCAGGTGCCGTGGCAGGCGCCGTGGCAGGCGTGGTGGACGAAAAATTCTCAAATAATTTATTGGCCAAAGTAGATGGTCAGCGCTTGTACATCGTTCCGACTGGGACTGACATTTCTGATGCCGCCATCGATGAAGCCTTCACGGTCAAAGAAGGCAACGATTCGCTGTCTCAGAAAACCAAAGTGACCAACATCGCGGCGCTCATTGACCGCATCAATGCCAAATCGAAAGCGCTCAATCCAGGTGACGCAGAGACTGGCGTGGTTGCGTCCATCGATGACAACGGTGACTTGCAGCTCTCCACCATTGACCCCAAAGGTACAGCCAAAATTTCCATTGGTCCTGGCGTGGACAGCGCAGGCAACTTTAATGTCAATGCTTTTGCGCTTGACCCCAAAGACTATTCCCTCAACGATCGTTTGGCGCGAAAGCTCAACGACGAAGCATTCAGCCCAGACATTCGTTTTTCGTTCGGTGCGTATACCGAAGGCGATCCACCCGTTGAAAAATTTGGTAGCCCCGCAGACATGGCCGCCATTGGCTTGCGTACAGGGGCCTATATTGACAGCGCATGTCCTGATGACTTGTTGCTGTTTGTGACGGGCAAGGGTTCCGCAAGCGTGGCGGTGGGGTTCAGCGGTCAGCCAGACAATCCGCGCGACAGCTTGCGCGCGCAATCGTTGACGGTGAAGTTCACGGCCGAAGATCGCTACAGCATCATTGATGCCAAAACGGGTACGCAGTTGGCAGATCGTCATTACGACCCAACGGTCTTAGAGCCTGTCATTGAATTCCAAGGGCTTCAGCTCAAGCTCACCCACGCGCCAGTCGTGGGGGATAGCTTCAAGATTGATGGCAACTTTGACGGCTTAGGCAACAACGTCAACATGCTTGACATGGTCGACTTGAATAAGAAACCCGTTGTCAATGGAAAAACGATTGCCAACACGTACATCGATCAGATCAACAACGTCGGTAATTTAGCGCAGCAAGCCATCATCACGAAAGAGGCTTTGACGGTGGTCAACGACCAAGCCGTTGCTGCGCGTGACAAAGTCTCAGGCGTCAACCTGGACGACGAAGCCGCTGCGCTGATTCGCTACCAGCAAGCCTACCAAGCTTGTGCCAAAGCGCTGCAAGTGTCGGGTGAGTTGTTTGATTCCATAGTGCAAATCCGTTGATCAAGGTAAATTCATATGAAAATTTCTACTAGCCTTTACTTCGATCGTGCCACCCAACAACTAGGTGGCGTGCAGGCCAAACTCTCTAAAGTGCAAGAGCAGTTGTCCACAGGTTTGCAAATCGTCAAGCCCAGTGATGAACCAGACAAGGCCTCGTTGGTGACGCGTCTTGAAGGCGAAATCGCGCGTACGGTCAGCTATCAGCAAACGTTAAAGTCAGTCAACGTTCGTTTGACTGCTGAGGAAACTGCACTCAAGAATTCCAGCGATGTCATGTTTCGCATCAAGGAGTTGACGGTGCAAGCCGCCAACGACACATTGGGCACGCTCGATCGTCAAAGCGTGGCACGTGAAATCAGCACCTTGAAAGAACAAATTCTCAGCTTGGCCAATAGCCAAGACAGCAACGGCAACTACTTGTTCTCTGGCAGCAAAGCTACGCAGCCTGCGTTTGGTAAGGACGCCACGGGGCGCGTGATTTATCAAGGTGATCATGCGCGCATGAAGGTCAATGTCGGCGACAACCGCCGCATGAATTTGAATATGCCAGGTTCTGATGCCTTTGTGCGTGTTGTACGTGACGATGGCAAAGGTGGCAAAGTTGGCGTGGATTTTTTCCAGTCACTCGATGACCTCGTGAACGCGATTCAAAGTACCGACCGTTCAGGAATACAGCGCGGCATATCTGAGCTGGACACTTTGCAAAACGGGATCAGTGAAGGCTTGGGTCAAGTCGGCGCAGATTTGACCGTGGTCGACTTTCAAAACAGTTTGCTGGATCAGGTCAAGCTCCGTTTGGAAACCACCCGATCCGATGTGCAAGACCTGGACTACACCGAAGCCATCACGCGCATGAACAAAGACCAATTGGCCTTGGAAGCGGCGCAAAGTAGTTTTGCCAAGATCTCACAAATGAACTTGTTCAAGTTTTTGAATTAATTCATTCAAGTTCTTCAGACTCGGACCGAACTACATAAAGATAAGAAAGTTATTTCATGGCCACCACTGCGCTGAGTTCATCTACATCGTCTGCACTTGCCAGCTCAGCAGCAGCAACTGCTGCGGCCAACAAAGCCAATGCTCAGAAGTTGTTGACCTCCTTGGGTGCAGGTTCTGGGGTCGATGTGAACTCCTTGGCTGAAAACTTGGTCAGTGCTGAACGCGTCCCCAAAGAGAACGCGATCAATGCCAAGATCACCAAGAACGAATCACGTATTTCAGGCTACTCAGCGCTGTCATTCGTGTTGTCTGGCGTCAAAACAGCCATGACAGCCTTGAAAGATCAAAATAATTTCAACGCCGTCACAGCCAGCAACAGCAACACCGCTGCTTTCAGCGTCACCACCAGCGCCGCTGCCACCACGGGGACACATGAGATTGAAGTTTTACGCTTGGCCAAGGCGCAGCGTAGCGTGAGCAATGGCTTGTCGTCTGCCACCGCTTCCCTCAACGGCGGCAGTGCCATGAGCCTGTCGCTCACCGTGGGTGATGCATCCAAAGTCACCCCCACCGTTGTCACCACGCAAGGGGTGTCTGCGGTGACAGAAGCGTCCACGGTCTCGTTTCAAAGCCTGTTGTCAGGCGAGCAAGTGACCGTTGCAGGGTTAACGTATACCGCCACACAAGACAGCACAGCCAGCGAAGTTGCTGCGGCTTTTTCTGGTTTGCTGGCCGATGTCAACACACCAGCTGACCCAGCCAAAGGCACGTTCAGTGGCGCATTGACGGGGTTCAATGCAGGCGTCAGCAGCAACGGCGACTTGGTCTTCAGCAGCACCACCGTGGGGTCGAATACGCCCGACATCGCCGTCACATCCACGGCTGCCACAGCACCTGGCGTGAGCACCACACAAGGTGTGTCAGCCGTGACCGAATATGCTGCGGTGACCTTCAAAGACATGGCCGCAGGCCAATCGGTGACGGTGGCTGGCTTGACTTACACCACCACCGCATCGGCCACTGCCGCTGAGGTGGCGGCCGTATTTGCCGCACGTACGGCCAGCGCCACCACGCCGACCGACCCCGCTACAGGCACATTCAGCGGCGCTTTGACTGGTTTTAATGCGGGCGGCAACCTTGGGACGGGCACCTTGTATTTCAGCAGCACCACGGCTGGTGCCAACGTGGCTGATATTTCCGCATCGGGTGCCAGCGCGCGCATCAGCTTAGCGGCTGGCAAAGATACCCCACAAGACTTGGTCAATGCCATCAATGCCACCAGCGCTGGTGTGAAAGCGCAGCTGGTTAACACAGGCGATGGTTCCGCCAATCCTTATCAAATCATTTTGTCAGGCGTTGTGGGTGCCTCGGGTGCTTTCACCATCGCCACGCAATATGGCTCTGGCTCAGGTTCGCCAGGCGTGTCGTTTGGCAACAACGCAGCCAACCAAACGGCAGCAGATGCCTCAGTGAAGATCAATGGCGTGAGCTACACCCGCTCAAGCAACACCATCGCTGATGTGGTGCCAGGCCTCACGTTCAACCTCAAAGCCACCACCACCAGTGCGGCATCGGTTGACCTCACGCGTGACACCACCACCATCAAAGACAACATCAAAGCCATCGTCACCGCGTATAACGATGCGGTCACCATCTTTGGCGAAGTGTCTGACCCCAAGTCCACTTTTGAAACTTACGGTGCCACCTTGGTCGGCGATTCCACGGTGCGCACAGTCAAACAGCAGCTGCGCTCGATGGTCATGGGCACTTCGTCCACGCCCGGCGATAACGTAGGTTCTTTGTGGCAAATGGGCGTCAGCATTGACCAGACAGGTGTCATGTCTGTGGACGACACCAAGCTTGATGCCGCTCTCAACAATCACTACACCGATGTGGTGAAGACCTTTACGGGCAATCAAAATGGCTTGACCATCTACAGCCCAGCGCCCGCAGGTATTGCTGGGGATGCCGTGAAGAAGCTCAGCAACATGTTGGGAAAAACGGGCATCTTGCTCACCCAAAGCCAATCAGCTGACACCCAAAACACAAAATATAAAGCAGAGCTCACCAAGTTGCAGACGCGCATGGATGCTTTGTTGTTGCGTTACCAAAAGCAGTTCTCGTCGATGGACAGCTTGGTGGGTAACGTCAATAGCCAGAAGACCAGCCTCAAGTCCACCTTTGACGGCATGATGGCCAGCTTGACAGGTAAATCAGGCTAATTCGTCCGATTTTTTATCTGCATCAGCCGCGCACAAAAATATTTTTGTGTCGTGGCTAAAGTTCTTGGCCTTGGTGTCGATAAAGCAGAACACGACAAACCCTTACCAACTTGGTGACGGTGAAAGGAAGGTTCCACATGCTTTCAGACATTCAGGGCGTTTCCCGCCCCATTCATGCCAATGCGCAGCCACAGGTTCGTTCACCTGCGTCTGTGCAAGACACGCTTGCGCCGATCAAAGATGCAGCCGCTGCATTGCCCGATGCATCAGAGGTTCATGCACCCAAGGTACAAGCGCCAAAGCCAGTCGAGATCAAAGTTGACCTCGAAAAAATGAAGGCCAACTTGCAAGAGTCTTTGCAAAAACTCAATGAAACCATGCGTGATGGTGGGCGTAGCCTCACCTTTCACATGGATGAGCAACTCGGTGGCTTGGTCGTGCAAGTCAAAAACGCGGACACCGGTGAAGTGGTCCGTCAAATTCCTAATGATGTGGTCGTGCGCCTAGCGCGCAACTTCGATGCGCTCAAGGGTGTTTTGCACAACGAGCTCACTTAAAGCAATAAATTTTTCGATCAGTCCCTAAAGTAATTTGCAGGACTGACGAATCATCAACCATGGAAGGGAGCAAATTCGTGTTCCCTGACACATTAACCCTCAGTGATGACTTTTTAGGAGAAACATCATGTCAGTGATTAACACCAACACCAAGGCTCTGGCAGCGCAAGCATCGCTGAGCAATGTGAACAACAAACTCGCCGTGTCTATGGAGCGTTTGTCTACAGGCCTGCGTATCAATAGCGCCAAAGACGACGCTGCTGGCTTGGCCATTTCTAACCGCATGACTTCGGACATCCGTGGTTTTGCAGTGGCTATCCGCAACGCCAACGACGGTTTGTCAATGGCTCAAACGGCTGAAGGCGCGATCGGCCAAGTGTCTGACATGCTGCAACGCATGCGTGAACTCGCCGTTCAGTCTTCTAACGGCTCCATGAACGCTGATAACCGCCAAGCTTCTCAATTGGAAGTGGCTCAGCTCAAGGCACAGATCGACGACGTCGCTAAGCAAACGAACTTCAACGGCATCAAGCTGTTGGACGGCTCTGCTGGCAAGATCGACCTGCAAACAGGCGTGCGCGCTGGTGAATTGATGACCATGTCTATTGACTCTGTGTCGACCAAAGACATTGGCTTGGGCTCACGCGCTTCTTTGACTTCTACAGCCTTCAGCGGCACAGCTGGCAGCTTGAACAAAAACACAGCCGCTGGTGACTTGGTCATCAATGGTCAAACCATTCGTGCATCCTCTGCTGAAGATGATGTGTTGTCTTCTACGGACAAGTCTTCAAGTGCGATTGCTAAAGTAGCTGCTATCAATGCTTCATCCGCTCAAACGGGTGTGGTGGCAACCGTGGGTAACACCACTGTGGGTGGTACGGCCATGACTGCTGCAGCGGGTACTGGCAAGATCACCATCAACGGTGTTTCTACTGCTGAATTCAGCACTTCCACAGACGCAGGTGCCAGCCGCGCCGTGACTGTGGCCGCCATCAACGCCATCAGCAACCAAACTGGTGTGCGTGCAGTTGACACAGGTGATGTGAAAAAAGGCGTGGTGTTGGTCGCTGATGACGGTCGCAACATTGAAGTGGCATTTGATACGCTGACTGCTGCTAAAACAGGTGTGGGCGCAGCCAAGGTGTATACAGGCACTTACCAGTTGGCCAGCACCACCAGCTCACCGATCACCATCGGTGTGAGCAGCAACGGTACATTGAGCAATGCAGGTTTAACAGCAGGCAGCTACACTGCCAACGTGTCGGCCATGGCTACCGTGGATCGCTCTGTCACTGCTGCCGCTGCGGACATCAAGCAACTCAATGCAGGTGACTTGCGCATCAATGGCACAGCCATCGTGGCCTCTTCTACAGCGGATGACACAGCGACTGACACCACAGCGGTTTCCTCGACCAAAGCGGCCAGCGCGATTGCGATTGCAGCAGCTATTAACAAGGCTTCGACTCAAACTGGCGTGACTGCGACAGCAGCTGCCAATACGATTGTGGGTACTTCTTTCACAGCGGGTACTTATGACACCGAAGAAATGTATATCAACGGTACCACCATCGATCTGAGCAGCTTGGACACATTGGGTCACACAGCAACTCGCAGCGATGTGGCTGACTTGATCAACCAATACACAGGCCAAACAGGCGTGACTGCGTCAGACAACGGTCGTGGTTTGACCTTGGTGGCAGCTGATGGTCGCAACGTGTCTTTGGGAACCACGCTTACTGCCGCTGACTTGGGTGTTGACTCTGGTGCGATCAAAGCAGCTGCTGCCGACGCTACCGAAGGCAAAACAACCTACGCTCGTGTTGTGTTGCAATCTGACAAGTCCTTCACCTTGGAAGGCGGCTCTGACGGCAATGCCAACTTCGAACTCTTGGGCTTCAAGACGGGTACCTACGGCGGCGTGGACAACGGTGTGAAAGTGGCGCAAATCGACATTTCGACACAAGCTGGTGCGCAAGTGGCTTTGACAGCACTTGACTCTGCTTTGAAGTCTGTGTCGTTGAACCAAGCCAAGCTCGGTGCCTTCCAAAACCGTTTGGACGCTGTGGTCGCTAACTTGACCGAAGTCAATCAGAACATGTCTGCTTCTCGCAGCCGTATTCAAGACACTGACTACGCGACAGAAACGACCAACCTGGCCAAGTCGCAAATCATCCAACAAGCTGCGACAGCCATGTTGGCGCAAGCGAACCAGTCTTCACAGTCTGTGCTCAGCTTGCTCAAGTAAGTCAAATGGCTCTTTACTGAGCTTTTACAAAACGGGCCTTCGGGCCCGTTTTTATTTTTTAAATATTTAGGCATGGGGCCTCAAGGTTTAAGTCGTCGGGCCGATACATACGACAAGCAACCTAAATCCTTAAGGATCGACCATGTCAACCATTTCAGGCTTCTCCTCATACAGCAATTACCAACTTCAGTCGATGACCACGGCCGAGGTGCGCGCCTTAGATGCAGAAGACGTGGCCAGTTTGAGCAGCTCTCAGCTCAATGCATTCAGTTCAGAGCAATTTGGAGCCATTGGCACAGAGCAAATCCAAGCCATTGCCACAGAAAACATTCAAGCCCTCTCGACCGAAGAGATCATGGGCCTGATTGAGGCTCAAATCCAAGCTTTCAGCACCAGCCAAGTCAATGCGCTGAACAGCACCCAAGTGCAAGCCCTCTCGACGACGCAAGTTCGGGCGATTACCGATACGCAAATTCAGGCATTGGATGCTGAAGATGTGGCGGCATTGAGTGTGGATCAATCGGTTGCTCTGCGCACGGGTCAAGTGGCAGGATTGACGACCGATCAAATCAGCCAACTGGGCACAGACCAAGTGGCCGCCATGAGCGTGGGGCAAATTGGCGCGATTGAAGCGGATGACTTGGCGGTGATGACGACCGACCAAGTGCAAGCCATGACACCTTCGCAAGTGACAGCGCTTGGCACCGAACAGGTGAGCAAACTCACATCTGATCAAGTGGCGGCCATGAGCACGGACCAAGTCGTGGCATTGGGTACCGATGTGTCGGCCCTTTCTGAGAATGCGTTGCAGGGCTTGTCGACCGATCAAATTGGCGCCATGACGGGGGCGCAAGTGGCCGCCATGAGCTCTGACCAATTCATGAACTTGAGCGTCGATCAAGTGCAGGGCTTCACATCCGCTCAGGCGACATCGGTTGATACGGCAGACTTGGTTCGCCTCTCGACAGAGCAAATTCAAAGCCTGAGCACAGGGTTTATTCATTCACTCTCTGTGGGTCAAGTGAGTAACTTGACGGCTGAGCAAGTGGGCGCCTTGACGGCAGACCAAGCCACTGCGTTGACTGCAGGGCAAGTCACGGCAATGCGTACAGACCAAATTGGTGTGCTCACAGAAGATGCGGTGGCTGCACTGAATGCCAGCCAATTGGCAGCCATTGAGACGGTTGACTTGGTGGAAATGTCTTCTCAGCAAATTCAGGCCTTGAATACAGACGCCTTGGCTGGGTTGACCACTGCGCAAGCATCCAACTTGACCAGCACACAAATAGCCGCCTTGACCACCTCACAGGTGGAAGCCTTGACCACGACATCCGTGCAGGCCATGACGTCTTCGCAAATTGCAGGTTTGGATGTGTACCAAGTAGGCGCACTCACTGCCGCACAAGCCGCGAAAATTGATACAGCCGATTTGGTGGAAATGAGCACAGACCAAATCCAAGCGTTCACCACAGCTGCTGTGGCAAACATGACAACGTCGCAGGTGTCAAACATGACGGGCGATCAAGTGTCCGCACTGACCACGGATCAAGTGCAGTCGATGAACACCGATCAAATCAAGGCATTGAGTAGTAGCCAAGTCGGACACCTGACCTCTGACCAAATCACGGCCATGTCGACGGCGCAAGTTGCAGCGATCGATTCGGCCGATGTGTCCTCACTGCGCCTAGAGGCTGCAGCAGCGCTCTCAGCCGACCAAATCAAGGCCATGTCCACGGGGCAAGTGAGCTCGTTGAGTAATTCCCAAATTCGCCAATTCAGTACGCTACAAATTGATGCGCTGAAAACAGACCAAGTGGCTAAATTGACCACAGATCAAGTGAGCTCAATGACGGCAGTGCAAGTGGGCGCCATGAGTACAGCCCAAGTTAAAGCATTGACCAGTGACCAGTTTGGCAATTTGACGGGTACACAGTTGGGCGCTTTCAGTGACACTCAGCTGGCGGCTGTGGATACGGTGGATTTAGATCAGCTGACCACCAAAGAAATTCAATCCCTGACAGGTAGTGCGGTGTCAGGCATGACGACGGGGCAAATTAGCACGTTGAAAACTGCCAACTTGGCAGCGCTGACCACCTCGCAAGTGGCTTCTCTCACCACGGCACAAATCGTGGCCTTGACCACAGGGCAGATTGACAAGCTCACGTCCACTCAAGTCAAAGCCTTGAGCGCCACACAAGTGGCCGCCATTGCCACGGACGATGTGGCCAAGCTCACCACTGCTCAAGTGGCAGCACTGGATGCAGCGGGTGTGGGCAATTTCAGCACCGATCAAATTGGTAGCTTCACCACGACCCAGTTGGGTGCTTTGACTTCAACACAAGCGAAAGAGCTGAGCTCTGCGCAGGTAGTTTCATTGGGTGATACAAAAATTGACGATCTGAGTACGGCTGCATTCAAAGCGTTGACCACGGGCGTGATCGCTAATTTGACCACTGATCAAGTGGCCGCGTTGACTGCAGGCCAGGTGACAGCCATGACGACCTCCCAAGTCAAGGCCTTGACCACCGATGAAATTGTGGCCTTGACCACAGCGCAGGTCGACGAACTTTCCTCGGCGCAAGTTGCAGCCATGAGCACAGCCCAAGTCGCAGCGATTGAAACCGATGATCTCTCGTTGCTGACCACGACTGCCGTTGCCGCAATGACGACCGATGCGGTGGCCAACCTGACCACTGACCAAATTGGCGTTCTGACACAAGGCCAACTGCGCGCTATGAGCTCTGCACAGATCAAGGCGCTGACCACAGACCAAGTGGTGGCTTTGACGACCGATCAAATTGATGACTTCACATCTGCCCAAGTTGCAGCGATGAGCTCTGCACAAGTGGCAGCCATTGAAACGGATGACTTCGCGTTGATGACAGGCAGCCAAGTGGCCGCTTTGAGTACATCTGCGGTGGCCAATCTCACCACCGACCAAGTGGGCGTCATGACGACTGATCAGGTCAAGGCCATGACGACCGCACAAATCAAGGCACTCACCACCGATGAGGTCGTGGCTTTGAGCTCGGACCATATTGCAACCTTGTCTGCTACACAGGCGGGAGTTTTGAGCACGGCCCAAGTGGCTGCCATCGAAACAGATGACTTGCCTGCTTTGACTGCTTCGGCTGTCGCGGCCTTGTCTACGTCAGCTGTTGCGAATATGACGACCGATCAAGTCGGGGTGCTGACTTCAGATCAAGTTGTGGCGCTCACTACTGCGCAGGTGAAAGCCTTGACCACCGATGGCGTGGTGGCATTGACCAGCGATCAAATTGATCAATTCACTGCTAAGCAAGTGGCTGTGATGACTACCGCACAAGTGGCAGCTATTGAAACGGATGATTTGGTGTTGATGACAGCCACACAAGTGGCCGCCTTCAGCACAGCTGCTGTGTCGAACATGAGCACTGATCAAGTGGCTGCATTGACGTCGGATCAAACGGTCGCTTTGACGACTTCGCAACTCAAGGCGTTGACGACGGATCAGGTGGTCGCTCTGACGACAGACCAAATTGACGATTTCACAGCCACACAAGTGGGAGCCATGACGTCTGCCCAGGTCGCGGCAATTGAGACGGATGATTTGGTGCTGATGACAGGTAGTCAAGTTGCCGCTTTCAGTACAGCGGCTGTGGCCAATATGAGCACTGACCAGATTGGTGCGCTGGTCTCTGATCAAGTGGGCGCATTGACCACGGCACAAGTGAAAGCTTTGACCACTGATGAAGTGGTTGCTTTGACGACAGACCAAATTGATGACCTCAGTGCCAAGCAGGTGGGGGCGATGACGTCTGCCCAAGTGGCAGCGATTGAAACCGATGATTTGGTGTTGATGTCGGGTATCCAAGTGGCGGCATTCACCACATCGGCTGTGGCCAATATGACCACAGATCAAGTGGGCGTACTGACTTCTGACCAAGTTTCTGCATTGACCACTGCACAGGTTAAGGCATTGACCACGGCTCAAGTCGAAGCGTTGACCACGGACCAAATTGACCAACTGACTGTGGGGCAAGTGGGCGCTTTGAGTTCAGCGCAAGTGGTGGCGATTGAAACGGACGATTTGGTACTGATGACAGACAGCCAAATTGCAGCCATCAATGTCAGCGTAGCTGCCAAAATGACCACGGCGCAAATTGGTGCTTTGGCCTCGAACCAAGTGGCCGCACTGACAACGTCACAGGTGAAAAACTTGACCACAGCACAAGTGGCAGCGTTCACGACGGATCAAATCAGTAAACTCACGACTGGGCAAATGGCCGTGCTGACCACAGCGCAAGTGGCTGCATTGGAAACAGCTGATTTTGAAAAGTTGACGACAGAGCAATTGACCACGCTGAGTGCCACGCAAGTCAAGGTGCTCAAAACGGATCAAATTGTGAGCTTGACCACAGACCAAGCCAAAGCCTTGACCTCCGCGCAGCTGGCTGCTCTGAGCAACACACAAATCAAAGCCATCGAAACGGTTGATTTGGCGGCCATGACGACCACACAGATTCGCGCGATTTCAGCGGCCAATGTGGCAGCGATGTCAACAGCGCAAGTGAATAAACTGACAACAGACCAGGTGGCTGCGCTGAATAACAGCCAGTTACAAGCGTTGACCACGGCACAAGTGGCAGGCATGTCTTCAGATCAACTCAAAGCCTTAAGTACAACGCAGGTGGCGAGCTTGAGTTTGTCGCAAGTTCAAGCCATTGAAACCGCTGATTTGAAAGAAATGACCACTGATCAAGTGGCAGCCTTCTCGGCAGCCAATGTGGCAGCTCTGAAGACGGCCCAGATCAGCAACATGACGACGGCACAAATTGCTGCCTTGACGAGCACGCAAGTGAAGTCTCTGACGACTGCACAAGTGGTGGCCTTGGGTTCAGATCAAGTCGCCAACTTGACCACAGACCAAGTGGCAGCGCTGAGCGTGTCGCAAGTCAAAGCCATTGAAACGGTTGATTTGGCAGCGATGAGTGCCACCAAAGTGGCTGCGCTGGCGACAGCCAATGTGGCTGCGCTGAGCACGGATCAAATTGCCAATATGACCACCACACAGGTGGCGGGCATGACTGCAGGGCAAATCCGCGCCATGACGAAGGCGCAAGTGGCTGCGATGACAACAGGTCAAGTGGCTAACTTGACCACCTCCCAGGTTGCCAACTTGTCGGGTGTGCAGTTCTCTGCCATTGAAACGGGTGACTTGCAGAAGTTGACAGCTGCACAGCTGGCTGCGGTGACCACTGAACAAGTCAAAGCGATGACCACTGCACAAGTGGTGGCTTTGCAGTCAGACCAAATCACCCAATTGGGGTCGGCTCAAATTGCGGCGATGAGCGCAGCGCAGGTGAAAGCCATAGAGACCGTTGATTTGAATGCCATGAGCACAGATCAAGTAAAAGCCTTGACTGCCACGGGTGTGGCAGGCATGAGCACATCGCAAATCACCAACATGACCAATGCGCAATTGTCAGCACTGACCACAGCGCAAGTTCGTAACTTGACTACAGCCCAATTGGAGGCCATGTCAACTGGTCAACTGGCTCAGTTCACCACCGATCAAATGGGGGCTCTGAGCACGGCACAGGTGGCATCGTTGTCGACTGCGGATGTGACATCGTTCACACCAACGAAGTTGGCCAGCTTGAACAACTCCAGTTTGGCTGCATTGACCACGGCTCAAATCAGCAATCTGACCACCACACAAGTGGCAGGATTGTCGGAGAGCCAAGTCAAAGCACTAACTACTAAGCAGTTGGTTGCATTGACCACAGGGCAAGCTGCCAAGCTGACCTCTGATCAAGTGGCTGCCTTGAGTGGTACCCAGTTGGCCGCTATAGAAACCGCTGATGTGGCGGCACTCAGCACAGCTGCAGTTGCCGCACTGAACGCCTCACAAGTGAAGGCGCTCAAGACGAATCAAATTGCAGCCTTGGGGACCAACCAGATTGACAAGCTGGGCACGGCTCAGGTGGCGGCTTTGAGTTCTACCCAAATCGCGGCGGTCGAAACACGTGATTTGGTGAAATTCACCACGGATCAAATTCAAGCCTTGACCACAGCCGCTGTGGCAGCGTTGACGGTTTCTCAAGTGAGCAATATGTCCACTGAGCAAGTGTCGGCTTTGAAAACAGATCAAGTGCGTGCGTTGAGCAGCAAATTGGTGGCAGCGTTGACCACTGCTCAAGTGCGAAATATGAGCTCGACTCAAATTGGCGCGCTGAGCACGCAACAAATGCGTGCACTGGAAACTGAAGATTTGGCGGCCATCAGCTCTGCAAACTTTGCTGCGTTGACCACGGCACAAGTGCAAGCCTTGACAGGAAGTCAAGTTGGGTCATTCACGACTGGCCAGGTGAGCCAACTGGGGACAGCACAGGTAGCCGCTTTGAACTACTTGCAAGTGGCTCAACTGAGTGCGTCAAAGCTCACGGCCATGTCGAATGACCAAATCAAAGCGCTGACCACTGCACAAGTGTCCGGTCTGACCAGCACGCAAATGGCGGGCGTCACGACTGAGCAAGTGTCTGCGATGACCTCTGCACAGGCCGCAGCCATTGATACGGGCGTGCTTGCGAAGATGAGTACCGCGCAAATCCAATCGATGAGCACCTCTGCGGTGGCCAACCTGACAACGGCGCAAGTTGCAAAATTGACCAATGCGCAGGTGGGCGCGTTCACCGCAGCGCAAGTCAAAGCGCTGGTCAATGCCCAGTTGGTTGCGTTGACCACAGACCAAGCGGGTAGTTTGACGGGTGAGCAAATTGCAGCCTTGTCAACACGACAAATTGCTGCCATCGAGTCGCAGGACTTTGCTGAGCTGTCCTCTGAGGCGATTGCTACTTTGAGTACCGCACAAGCCAGAGCGTTGACCAACGATCAAATTGGTGCGTTTACCTCTGCCAAGGTGGGTCAGCTCAGTGCTGATGCCGTCGGTGCATTGACATCCACGCAAATTGGCTCGTTTAAAACCGAAGCTGTGGCAGCGCTAGGCGCAGAGCAGATCAAGGCGATCAAGCCTACCGTGATGGGCGCCATGGGAACGGCTCAAATTGCGAAACTCACGGCATCCCAAGTGGCTGAAGTGACGGCAGACCAAGTGAAGTCGCTGACGCAATCTCAAGTGGGTGCCATGACTTCGTCGCAATTGACGCAGCTGGGCCAGCAGCAAGTTGCTGCGATGTCGGCCAGCCAGGTGGGTTCAATTGCTGTGAATGTGATCAACAAGCTGACGCCTGATCAAATATCTTCGTTCAGCACCAGCGCCATTGCTGGCTTCACAGTGACACAGCTGCCTAAACTGACGACGGATCAAGTGACTTCGTTCACCAAAGAGCAAATTGCGAAGTTCTCTGGACCACAGATTGTGAGTTTCACATCTGCTCAGTTGAAGCAGTTCACGCAGGCGCAAGTGGAGGCGGTGACAGCCGTTCAAAAGGCGGCGTTGACAGCGGCTGGAAAATCTTTGCCGACTTACTAACTCTGTTTAGAGCCTTACTTCGGAACGTCCCACAGCCTTGCGAGGCTGTGGGATAACTGAGGTGGTGCGTTTCCAGGCTAGGTGAGCTTAACGTTTGATGACGAAGCCCTGTGATGTAGGCAGCGGAAATACTTTGTAGCCGCGCTGGGCAAACCAGTTGTCTTCGGCAAATTTTTGCTCACGGTAGAAGAGCATTTCATAGTCATCCAAGATGATCATGCCGCCAGGTACGACGCGTTCAAAAAGCGCGTCGAGTGTGGCAATTTCTGCAGGTGCTTGGTTGAGGTCGATGTGCAGGTAGGCAATTTTTTCGGGCGAACCTTCAGCCAATACTTGGGGCAGGAAACCCTTGATCACTTTGACGTTGGAATAATCCTTGAAGCGATCTTTGACTTGCTCAAACAGCCCACTGCCGTGCGCGGGCATGGCGTGGTTGACCATGGTTTCATCGTGCTCAAACACATCGTAGAGCCAAAAAGTTTTGGGAAAACTGGTTCCACCTAAGTAGTCAATCACAGTCTTTGCACCGACGCCTTGGTAGGCGCCGCATTCGACAAAATCACCTTCTAAATGTTGGCAATGAAAGGCTGCCATGGCCAAGATGTAGCGTCGCCACACGATGCCCTTGTCACTGCTCGATAGCGCGTTGTCATTCCAGCTTTTCACAAAGGGTTCGTCATGAAACATGGAGTTGTTTCGCTGAAAGACAAACATGTTGTCCGCGAAGTGATACCCCGTGGTTTGCTTGGCTGCAATTTGCATCAAATCAGCGAATAGGTCTGCGTCTTTGGTCCCCCAGAAAATGGGCGTGAAGTAGTTGTAAACCTGATCTTTTTTTTGTGCCGACATGGTGTGTCCTTTAAATCATTTCGAAGAGTCGTTTTCTGGCTGACTCAATGCTGGAATTGGGTGACTTGTAGCGCTGATGCAAGATTTCAGTGGCTTCACGCGCAAGGTGACTGCCTCGGTTGCCTCTGCGAAGGTTGCTGTCATTGACGGCTTCGCATTTGTGGATGTTCACGGATGCAATGTCTAGGTGCGCCAGTTCATGACCTTCTAAACAGTGCAACAGGTAGTCCCAGTCTTCGTAAACCTTCAGCGTGCTGTCATGCTCAACAGACTTGACCACGGAGGAGGGGAATACCAAGCAGCAGTTGGGAATTCGATTGAGTACGTAGATATCGTCTCGCGTCACATCTGCAATCGAATAGGACTGCGTTGAGATCGTTGTGGGCGTGGTGGACGTGTTGCGCTCTTCGTTGATGATCGTGAAGTTGGTGAAATGAATTTTTTGGGACGATCGGTCGATCTTCTTTGCAATCATTTCAAGATGGTTGGGTTGATACGTGTCGTCGTCATCCAAAAACAAAACAAAATCGGATTCAGCCATTTGGACGCCCAAGTCACGGCTTTGGCTAGGTCCTTTGAGCGAGGGATAAATCACATACGCGTATCGATTTTGAAGCGATTTGAGCGCTTCATAAGGGGGGAGGTAGCTCCCCGCGTCATCGACGATGACGAGGAAGAAATCTTGAAAAGTTTGATTGGCCAGCGAAGTGATCGCCCTTTGCAGCAGCAAGGGGCGATTGTGGGTGGGAACGACCACGGTGAAGAGCGCTTGACTCATGATGCTGTGCCCAGCTGCTTGACCTTTTGAATCAAGGCGTTTTCAAGTGACTGGGTGATTTTTTTCACATTTTTCTGGTTCAGTGAGGTTTTGATTTTGAGCGCCTCTCTGAGTTTGTTCAGCGTATCGGGGGATTGCGCCAGACTCACCACCGTATCCTCATAGGCCTGCAAGTTGTCGGTGATGAGCTCATTCAGGTGAAGTGAATTCAGCACGCTGCCCGTCATTCTGGAGACCATGGTGCGGCCCGAACAGGTCACGATGGGGGTGCCGCAATTGAGCACATCACGTGTCGTGGAGCCGCAGTTGTAGGGGAAGCTGTCTAGGAACAGATCGGCCAATTTGATCCGAGACTGGTATTCACTGTGTGTGGCGCGTGGTGTGAACACCACTTGATGGTCTGAGACACCGCGTAGTTTGATTTGTTTTTTGAGTTCACGTGTGGTGACTTCGTTATCGTCGATGAGCCAGAGCACCGCATGGCTGACTCGTTTCAGAATTTGCGTCCAAGCATTGAGCAATGACGCGTTGATTTTGTAGACGTTGCCAAATGCCGCCATGATGAAGGCATCGTCGGCAAAGCCAAATTCCGAACGTGTGGCCACCCGCAACAGGTTGTCGTCACGGTTCAGAGGAATAAAGCTGCCATCCAAGTACAGTGGTTTTTCAACGTAGTAAGGCGTCAACTCTTCAGGCAGGGCATAGCGATCGGTGATGACAAAGTCGAACCACGGCATTGCTGTGGTGCCGATGAAGCCCAGGTAGGTGCCTTGAAGGGGGGCGGGATGCTGCGCAAAGATGCCAGGCCTTGCCCCAGAGCTGAGGCCGTGCAGGTCAATCAATACATCGATTTCATCTGCACAAATTTGCTGTGCAACCGCTTCATCGCTGAGGGAATGAATGGGATGACGGTGATCAAAGGCGCTGCGCAAGCGAGCTTGGTAGGCCGTGTGGTCATCGGGACTGAAGTCGTAGGCATGGATTTCAAATTTGTTTCGATCATGCGCTTGTAGTAGATCCGCCAGCAGCAATCCGACGGCATGGGTGCATAAATCGCCTGAGACATAGCCAATGCGAATCTTGTCGTGGTTGTAGGTGCTCGTGCAGACATGCCCCTCTTTGAAGCTGTAGGTTCGGCCTACAAACGCATGGGCGCACAGCAATTGCAGCGCTGGGTCGTCGTTGAGCGAGAGCATGGCCAATGGCGATGTGCTCATCAACATTTGGTTGGTCGAGATATTGGGCAGCGGTTGATAAATTGGCCACTTGCAAGCTTTTTGTCGGATGTGCACCCAGTGCTGCAACACGCCAGTTTGTTTGGGATTGATGCCAAGGCTTTGAATCAGGGCTTGCTCGGAGAGGTCGTATTTCTTTTGGTTTTCATACAGGCGGCCCATGTGGTTGAGCGCCATGACCTGCATGTCTTTGTCTGTGCCTTTGTCTAGCAAACCTTGCGATACCACTTGCGCCCACTGTTGTAAGGCCTCTTCAGCGCGGCCCTGTTTTTCTAAAACGAGCCCCAAGTTGATGGCTGCTTGTGCGAGCTGTGGGTGAACCACGAGACATTCGCGATACCTTGCTTCGGCTTGTGTCAACTGGCCCATGCTTTGTAGCAACGAGCCGTAGTTGAAGATGGCGACATATTTGTTGGGTGCATCCGCTGTGCTCAACCAGCTCTCATATAAGTTCAAAGCCTCTTGAAAGCGACCAGCCTCTTGCAAGGCGTGCGTGTGCTGAATGAGCTCGTCAAGGCGCATCACGTCGGAATGTGTGGATGCTGGTTGGACTGCAGTTGTCTTCATGGGTGTCGGTTTTTAAACAGATATCCCTCCTAAAGCATGTTTTGTGCCGCTGTCAAAAATCATCTGGCATTGATCTTGCTCGACAGGTCGTAGGAGTCATTGCCGATAGGTGGTGGCTGACTTTTCTGACACATCCCTCGTAGGAGTTATCTATGTCTCTCATTCAAGAATTGATGAATCAATCGGCCGTTGGTGGCCTGTTGAATGCTGCAACCATCCAACGTTTTTCTCCTGCGGAGATTCGTGAAACGATTCAATCTCTGGTTGCCACTGAGCAATTGGAGCTGGCCAACGCCTTGGGCGATGCTGGCATGAGTTTGTACCCCCACAGCGAAGACATTCTGGCCATCACCAGTTTGTTGGCGATGATGAATCAAGACTGGCCCTTGGCCGTTGAGTTGATTGACGAATTGGTCGAGATTCAAGGCGCAACTACCCCACCATTTACCTATGTGATGCTCGTTCGCGCGTTGCGTTGCAATTTGGACCCTGTTCGTGCACTTGAGGTCGCACGTCAAGGTTTGGCCTTGTATCCACAGCAAGTGGAGTTGTTGGCAGAGAAGCTCTCTCTCGACGACTTCAGTGAATCCATGGTGGCGACAACGGAGCAGCGCCACTAAACAGTGTGTTGCCGCTAGGTGGCAAGCGGCAAAAGCTTGCCTCCTCAGCGACAAAAAGTTGCCACTCGGCACGAAATAGAGTTTCTTAACAAGAGAAAACCCTTATTTGGAAGTGTCGATAAAAGTTGGCACAGCTTGTGCTTAATCAGTGGCAAGTTTGATTGGCCGCAATAGGTCAGGAGAAAAAAATGGCAGTTATAAATACCAACGTTAAAGCTTTGTTTTCGCAGATGGCTCTGGGTTCGTCCGGGCGTGCGCAAACTGTGGCTATGCAGCAATTGTCGACTGGCAAGCGCATCAACTCAGCACGAGATGATGCAGCCGGTATGGCAATTTCAACGCGTATGACCCAGCAGATCCGCAGCTTGAACCAAGCCGTGCGGAATGCGGGCGATGCCATCTCCATGATTCAAACGGCGGAAGGTGCGACCAACGAAATCACCGACATGCTGCAACGCATGCGTGAACTGGCCGTCCAAGCAGCTAACGACACCAACTCCAACGAGCAACGTAGCTACTTGGATTTGGAGTTCCAACAGCTGAAGAAGCAAATTGTCCAAATTTCTGACAACACAGAATGGAACGGCTTCTCGATTCTCAACGGCTCTGCGGGTGAACGCGTGGGCGAGCGCCCTGTGTATAAAACAGTGTCTGTGGGTCAAAGCTCGGATGTGTTTATTTCTCCCAGCCGTTTGATCACACCTAAGAACGGCATGGATGCCGACTATGTGAAAGGTTTTGCTGCGGCAGATGTGCCAACAACTGCAGGCGATGCAGCGGCTATCACGGGTGCTGATGACACCAAATTCATGAGTTTCTCAGACGGGGTTCGTACTTACTATGTGCCGCATGAGGCGACGCCTGCTGCAACGCTTGCAGCTCTGAAAGCCAAGATCAATGGTGTAGCCGATGCGAATGTGGATGCAAATGGGTACACCGCTTCGATCGATGCGACTGACAATTTGATTTTGACCAAGACGGATGCATCCAAGACATTGCCGAATTTCACTTTGTCTACTGGTAACCAAGCGGGACAGGTGTATGACTTGAGCGCTTTGTCAACAGCGCCTGTGGATGGTGATGTGATCAAGTTAGAAGTTTTGATCAACAGTTCGACGCCTTTCAGCATCACAACCGATCCAATCGATGGGGCGAATTTTGATTTAGAAGATGCGATCAATGACGCCATCACAAAATTCAATGCGGATGCAGACATTAGTGCGGAGTATTTCGCCGTTCCTGAGCCTGACACAGGCACGCCCACAGGAATCAAAATTTTGTCACTGACGGGGGGGCGTACAGATGGTTTTGTGCAATCTGCCGTCACCATGAAAATTGGCCCCGTGGGCAGTGAGCTGGATGTCAATGACGTTCGTTCACCTTTGGTCGCAGAGCCAGCATCTGTGGATGAAGATATTTCGTTCAAGGTTTCTGACAACGTTCATACGTTAGAGGTGACGGAAAGCTTTACGAATCAGGGTACTTTCCTCAAGAGCGGTAAGTTATCTATGACGGTGGACGCGAGTGTGCCTTCGGTCACAGCGACATTCATGACCATGGATGAAAAAACATACACCATGGTGGGCGAGGTTGATGTTTCGTCGGGTACGGTGACTTTCATGTCATCCGAACCCGAGAACCAAAACTTGATCACACAAAACCTAACCTATGTGATCAAAGACAACGACGCTAATCCTGCTTCGTTCCGTGATCTGCGTACCTACAAAGACCCCACAACAGAAATTGAGGTGGACGTCGCAGGTAGTATCCCCGCACTGAATGATGGTGACATTGTGATCAACGGTGTGACGATCGCTAAAACATGCACACAAGATGACAAACTGTCGCCAGTGAACAATGCGGCGGGCAGTGCGATTGCCAAGGCGGCCGCCATCAACCGTGTCACCCATTTGACGGGTGTCCACGCTGTGGTCAACGAAAACGTGGCCATCGGTACGGCCATGCAAGGTACGGCTGTTGTTAAAGGTCGTGTGATCATCAACGGGGTGGAGTCACCCTTGCTCACTACATCGTTGAACAACCCACGCAAAACGCGTGAGGATGTGGTTCGCGGCATTAACTTGATTTCAGATCAAACTGGTGTCAAAGCGGTTGACACAGGCGTAGATTCACAGGGTATTCAGTTGGTGGCTGCGGATGGCCGCAACATCGAAGTTGAGTTCTCGCTTGATCCGATCAATGGCCCCACGGGTGATGAGTTTGCACAACGCACAGGCTTGCGCGCGGGCGTGCATGCAGGTACCTACTCGTTGGAAGCCAAGGTAGAGCAGCACATCGAAATTGGCACCACGCCCACAGGCAATTTGTCGCACTCAGGTTTGACACCCGCCGACAACAAAGTCAACATTTCTGCGGTGAACACCGATGCGCGTGCCGTGGTTAAAAACGGCGACACGCCTGTTGCTCTGAAAACGGGTGACTTGGTGATCAACGGCGTGGCGATTCCTGGCGCAGTGCCCAAGAATGATCGACTCACGCAACCAGACAGCTATCAGTTCAGCACCACCAGCGATTTGGTCAGTAGCGCGATTGCTATGGCCAATGCCATCAATACGCAAACAGCAAAGACTGGTGTGACGGCTGTGGCCAACCCTGCCGTGACCAGCGGTCACTTAGCGGTGATTGACAGTGACACAGATAAAGATGGTTGGCACTCGTTGTACATCAACGGCATTGACGTACCGATTCAATTTGATGCAGCACAAAAACCCAGCGAGCGCATGCGCGAGATGGTCATTGCAATCAATGCCAAGCTGGGTGCGCACGGTGTCGAGGCCTCTGAAAATATCAATGGTGGTTTGACACTCAAAACACTGGATGGTCGTAACCTGTCGGTTTGGTTTGATGAGTCCTTGGATGCCAGCGAGTTTGGTTTGGCCGATGCGAAAGGCAATGCAATTCCTGGCGTGAAAGGCGTGGCCGATGCGTCCACACAAAGTACAGACGCAGATACGTTGTATGCCACGATTTCTTTGCAATCCGACAAACCTGTCAAGGTTGGGCCTGGTGTCAACGGTTACGGTGCAGACTCTAACTTTGAAAAATTAGGCTTCCAAACGGGTACGTTTGGTGGTGTGGTGGATGAGGCTGTCTCGAAAATGTCGCCTCCGCGCACAGGACGACTCAACTTCCAAGTGGGTTCCAACGTTCACCAATTCATCACGATTGATTTGGCCGACTTTGGTAAGGGCGGTCCTATCACCAGCGATTTGACTTGGGACGTGGACATGGAAGCGCCTCTACCTGGTGCCGCGTTAGGTGCTCCTAATGTGGATGGCAAGCAACGCAGTTTCATCAGCTCGAAAGAGTCTGCCACCAGTGTGTTGGCTCGCTTGGATGTGGTGATGGAGAAGGTCAACGCCACACGTGCCACCATGGGTGCGGTGATGAACCGACTTGACCACGTGATCAACAACTTGACCAACGTGTCGATGAACATGTCTGCTTCTCGCAGCCAGATTGAAGATGCAGATTACGCTGCAGCTTCGACCGAGTTGGCGAAGACGCAAATCATGCAACAAGCCGCGACAGCGGTGCTGGCGCAAGCCAACACCAGTCAGCAGTCGGTGATGAAGCTCTTGGGTGGTTAATCGCCCCTCTTGAGCCGCTCATTTGAGTTCAGGCATGAATAGCCAAGACGCTTCGCCACCCTCTACACCCTTGCCAAAGGGCCCCAATTGCTGGGAGTGTCGCTACATGGCGATCACGTGGGATTTGCGTTTGCCCTATGGCTGCAAGCTCATGGGCTTTCGTTCGAAAGTGATTCCTTCGCTGGAGGTGTTACGTACGGACGGGCGCTTCTGTGGCGGTTTTTCGCCTAAGCCTGCCAAACAAGAATCAGCAAATAAGGCCCAAAAAGCCTCTAAAAAGCCTGTCGATAACTCGTCGCAACGTCGAGAAACTGACCCTCGCAGGCCTGTTTATCACATTAATTTAATTACATAGGTTACAAAACGACCTGGCACGGCCTTTGCATAACAGTCTTACCTTTATTTCGGACTGTACTCAAAGTGAATGCTTCTTCTGTCAACGTAATTCATGCCGTG
>JACCDG010423851.1_pt1 | contig 35644 bp, 41 predicted proteins | sample 7442471 | NCBI WGS metagenome assembly JACCDG01 (sample SAMN15323444, study PRJNA562643) | freshwater metagenome | isolation source: river surface water | place: USA:Blue River Watershed | collected 2017-08-17 | reverse complement strand
CGTTTTGAGTTTGGCCTCCTCGCAAGCGAAGATGCCGAACTCACAATGCCCCACCATTTTGAAGAAGCTTCGGTATATGCGGGACGCCCCATAGGGGGCGAGCGAAAATCAAAAGATCGCACAATGGCCATTTTTAACAAGTGCCTTAAGTTGTGCAATGGTCTCAAGTTGTCTGCCCTGTTTCCATTTCAGCATAGGCTCCACTTTCATGCGTAAAGCGACATGTCAATCCAAAAGCTTTTTGATAAAACTGCACGGTTTCAGAAACATCTCTAACATAGAAGATCACATAACCTAAACGCATCTTTGCCCCCGATTTTTTAGAGTCTAATTGTATTGCAAAAAACCTTCTAGTCAAAGAAAAACATGGAAGAAAAATATTAGTTGGATAGGTTCAGATATCAGAATTCGCTTAAAGCTTAATTTTGTTATTGTTATCTTCTGAGAGTAGTTACGAAGGTTGACTTAATGTCGAAAAAAATTCTGATGATCGCAGGGCCTAATGGAGCTGGCAAGACGACCATGACCTTGGAGCTTATTGGCACCAAACTTGCTCTCTATGAATTCATCAATGCAGATGAAATTGCCAGAGGATTAGCTCCCTTGCACCCAGAAAGTATGGCTCTAACAGCTAGTAGCTCAACTTGTCCCCTATCTTTACCGCGGGGGCAGCCTGCATTGCCACCCTCCGGCGCCTTTCTCCTTGCCAAGGGGAAGCTTCGCGCCCTTGCCTGCGTCGAAAGTCTTGCAGCTTGACAATTCGGCTTTTGCCCGCGCGTCAAAGCCTAGGGGACACGTTGAGTTAGTAAGTTGATGGTTCAAAGACTCAAAAGTCTTTTAGAAGGACAACGAAGCTTTGCTTTTGAAACCACGGCATCTGGCACAAACTATGTGAAACATCTAAAAGCAGCTAAAACTGCTGGATATGAAATTAGCTTAATATTCTTATGGCTAATGGGACCAGAGCAAGCATTAAGTCGGGTCTCTCAGAGAGTAAAACAAGGAGGTCATCATGTCCCCGAACAAGACGTGATTCGCCGTTATTATTCGGGAATCAAAAATTTAATTAATCATTATTTACCACTTGCAGATAGTGCTCTTATTTTAGATAATTCTGTTCGAGAAAGCCCTCAGAGATTAATTGCCAGAAAGAATCTGGAAAATAATTTAGAAATCCTCGACAGTTTAGTTTGGGGAAAAATAGAGGAAGTGGCCTATGAACGATGAGACCAATGAAATCATACTAAAAGCCCATGCGAGAAGTTTCCAAAGAGCTTTTGAAACAGCTGTTCGTACAGGGACTGCGCTCATTTTTGCTGAAGGGGATAAAATCGTTGAGTTTACCCCCCCCTTTCCGCTATGAGATGGTCCCCATCAAAGAACCTAAAAAGAAGTCAACTCGTCGCAAGAAGCTCAAGCGCTCTTGAGTTCTTGGGTTCAATTTCATACCGTAACTGAACCACGCCACTAGGATAGGATGCAGAAGAGATCAAGCGGCATCCCTGTTCTTTTGCTATGGGGTTAAAAAGTCGGATCCCGGACCCCAGAATAATCGGAATCACGGAGACAGTCATAGAATCCACCATCTCTAAATCTAGAAACTGAGAAATTGTCACTCCCCCATCGATCCAGATGTGCTTAATTCCATCTGAATGAAGCCTAGAGACTAATCGCACGACATCTCCAGAAAAAAGCTCCGCTTCTTCCCTTACGTTTTTGAGACTGTTACTCAACACAACAATTCTTTTTCCCAAGTAAGGCCAATCGACGACGCTCGCTGCTACTTCGTACGTATTGCGTCCTAGGATGACACCATCGATGCTGCTTAGAAGCTGCTGAAATCCATAATCCTCTCCGGCATCGCACGCTAGATTCAGCCAATCAAGGTTGCCATCTTTACGCGCGATATAACCATCAATGCTAGCGGCAATGTAAATCGAAATCTTGGGACGAAGAAGAGAATTTTCTGGCATCGATGTCCTATTTTTGGAATCTGTCGAGAAGGACTTTGCCAAGAGGCAGGTCGAGCTGGACTTTACCTTGCGTGAGGGAGAGGGTCTTGCCTTTGTCTGCAAGGGATCTTCTGATGCGGAAAGATCTTGTGTTTTTTGGAAATTGGAGGAGGACTGTTTTTTCTGTTTTAACAGAGAAAATGACTTTGTGGATGAGATATTTTGACCACTCAAAGGAAAGCTGATCTCCGCTCTCTGTTGTGATTCCCGTCATACGTCCTGCAGGAAAGCCTGGTGGTAGGCATGAGAGGAATGAAAATGCATCGTTTTTTTCCTGAAAAAATAAGGAGCGGATGAGTTTGGCTCCTTGTGTGATTAAGGGAAGAGGGCAGACCTCTGGAATTTCTTCGGAAGGGAGAATGCCTTGAGCTCTTGGATCCTCTACGTGAGGAAAAAACATTCCTGTGAATGCCACCCTAAAGAGGGAAGAAAAAGCCTCCAGCAGATCTTCTTTATGGTGGGTTGCTTCTGCGCAGGCTTCTAGTAGCTTAAACGCTCCAACAGCGCCTGGGGAGTTAAGATCAGGAATGAGTGTGCCCATTTTAAGCCAAAAGGGGAAAATCTCCTGAAAATCGAGTCGTCTGCTGACACGATCCCAGTCGGGGGCTTTGTGCACACCACAGGAGAGTCTCTCTGTAGGAAGAGGGATTTTTCTCTCTTGGAAAGGAAGATGCAGCGTCTCTTTGACGCCAAGAATCATGGCTTTATCGCCAGTGATTGCAATCGATTCTTTTGCTTTTTCAAGGGTCCAGGCAATCCCCTCTTCAGTTTGCTCTAAAAAGTACCGAAAATAGCCTTGCCTTCCTGTTCCAAAGACACTGACTTTTCCTTTTTCTAAGTCGAGTGTCACAGTGAAATCTTTGACAGGCCCTGCAATGCCAAGATTAAGAGTGAGGTGCTTACCCATCTCACGCAGTGGATACAAGGTGATCTGTGCGGGACAAATGCGCAGAGCGACGCTACTGCGTGGAAGCATGCAAAACACGGGAGGTTCATGAGAAAAGGGAAATAACCGAGAGCTAATCGTGATTGACATATTTTCCAATGAGTCCTTGTGGAGTGTTGTGGGTGAGTTCTACGGTGATGAGGGTGTTGGGCTTTAAACCTTGTGCAGGAACAAAAACAGAGAGAAAATTAGACGTCAGTCCCCCAATATACCCTGGCATGCTCTCAAGATCATCTTCCAAGAGAACGGACATTTTTCGACCGACAAATTCCAAGCGGAGATCATACGCTACCTGTTCTGCGAGTTTTAAAACCTTCTGTTTTCTTTCTGCCATGACCTCTGGAGAGATTTTACCAGGATAAGTGGCTGCCCTTGTTCTTTTGCGCTCACTATAGGGAAACATATGGACTTTGGCAAATTTCACAGAAGAGATCATATCGAGTGTATCTTGAAAATCACGCTCTGTTTCTCCCGGAAATCCGACAATGACATCGGTTGTAAACGTAAAGTCAGGATTTGCCGCCTTTAACCTAAAAATAGTATCTTGAAAAATCTCCCGTGTGTATTTCCGATTCATCCGCTTTAAGATAACATTCGAACCTGATTGGAGCACCACGTGCATAGACGGGCAGGTTTTTTGACCGGTGATGATCGCTTCTAAAAGATCCTCATCCACTTCATCGGGATCGATCGAGGAGACTCTCACTCTTTCTAATCCTTCCAAACGATCGACAGCTTGGACAAGATCCTTGAGACGTAAAGGATCTTGGCCCTCTTCGGGAGCCCCATCAAAATCTCCAATGTTGATCCCTGTGAGGACAACCTCTTTGTAACCGTGATCGATCAATCCTCGAATCTCATTTAAGACCTCATGAAGCTTTCTTGATCTGGATCTTCCTCTGACGTAAGGAATGATGCAATAGGTGCAAAAAGAGTTACACCCATCTTGTACTTTAACAAAAGCTCTTGTATGCCCGTCAAAAAATTGGGTTTTAAACTCGGGGACCATCTCTTCCGGGTAAAGAAGAGAAAGGAGGGACTCCTTATCTTTATTGGGAAAAACGCGTGTTACGCCAGGAATTCCTGCTAACAGATCAGGAGCCCTGTCAGCTAAGCATCCGGTGACAACGATCTCAGCACCTTTGTTTTCTCTCGCTAACGCGCGAATTTTGTGCCGGGAGGCACTATCGGCAGATTCGGTGACTGTGCAGGTATTGACGATGCAAAGACTCGCACTTTGCCCCTCAGCAGCTTCCGTGTAGCCCATGGCTTTCAGCTGGTCAACATAAGCCTGCGACTCATATTGGTTGGTCCTACAGCCTAACGTCACGATCTTAAATGTTTTATAAAGCTCTTGTTTCATACGATCGACGGAGTCTTTGCTTTTCTCACTCATTTTTTCAATCTTGTTTTCGCCCGACTGCATGCGGCAGTATGGGTTTTGGCTCTCAAGGCAATTTTCCTGTTCGAAGGGCTCGGCGATCTAGAAGCCCCCCTTTTCTGTGGGCTTCCTTTGGAAGAATATCCTGCGCCAAGGCTTTGATATTTTGTTCTAAGAGTAGCCTCTTTCCGTTCTCCTGAACCAACTTCTCATACTGAGCATTCCATCGTTCTTTCAAAACATTACCACCACAAATAGCGGCGTCGGCACTTGCTAACAATCTTGCGATTTTTTGTATGCTTAAAGCGACAGAACCATATTCAGGATCATCAACTGCCAAAGAATTGAAATAAAGTTCTGACGCTTTCAGCTGATCGGTTAATTTCTGTACACACTCTGCTCTGTTTAAATTCGGGATCGCAGAAGTTGCCATCTTTACCCCCACCTCAAGCCGTCAAAGCATACCAGCTCAATATTCTAACATCAAGGGCTACGATCGGGAGGCTATAAACCTATGATTTACAAAATTGTTTTGTCACTTCATAATCCAGAATTAAGCGGGGAGATCTATTATTATGAATTTTTTGACGGCAGCTTTTTCTTTGTTTTTAGTTCTCAATGCGTTTGGAAATGTTCCGTGTTTTGTAGGAATCTTGGGTAAACACGAGGTGAAAAAACAAAGAAAAATCATCTTTCGAGAACTGGTCATTGCCCTGTTCGTCCTCTTGCTCTTTAACTTTTTTGGAGAAAACCTCCTCGATGTCCTCGGGATCTCTCAGCCTGTCATTGGAATGGCAGGGGGAATGCTACTACTCATCATCGCCCTAGGCATGATCTTTCCTAAAATTTCCGAGAAAAAACACAATGAGCTTCGCCCCGATGAGCCTCTGATTGTTCCCCTGGCCATCCCCATCATCGCAGGCCCTGGAGCAATTGCAACGGTTATGATTTTTGCCGAGCAGATCAACAACCCCTGGATGATGATGTGCATCATCATGTCTGCGTGGCTTCCATCCCTGTTTATTTTACTTGCGGCTTCCAACCTGAAGAGGTTCCTCGGTCAAAGAGGGCTTCTGGCCTGCCAAAAACTGGGAGGGATGCTGATCCTTCTTTTTGCTGTGCAGATGACCATGTCAGGTCTTATGATCCTTCTGAGACAGACGATCCACGATGGGATCCGAGGGTAAAGTATGACGCTCTTTCTCCTAAGTACCCCTGCTCTCGAAGAGATGTGTAGCGCGTTTCTGAGATGATCAGGTGATCCATGAAGTGGATCCCCATCGTGCGACTGGCCAAAACAAGCGCTCTTGTGGCCACGAGATCCTCCTGAGAAGGAGAAGGATCTCCACTTGGGTGATTGTGCGCTAAAATAAGGCTGTGCGCCTTATGGCGAATAGCGGGATAGAAAATCTCTCGTGGGTGAATCAGCAGCTCAGAAAGAGTCCCCATGCCTACCCGTTCCTTACAGATTAACCTTCCTCTTACATCTGCTAGAATGGCAAGCAGCACTTCTTGCTTGCAATGCGCAATCTCCTCCCGTGCAATTTCAAAGGCAACCTTTGGCGTATCAATGCGTACATTCATGTCAAAGCTTTGCATTGTGGATCGCCTAGCAATGGCAAAAACAGCCCTGAGCTGGATCGCTTTGGCAAAACCAATGCCTTTGATTTGGCGCAATTCTTGAATAGAAGCTTCTAAGAGCCTTTGCAAGCTTCCAAAATGGGAAAGCAGTTCTTGGCTTAAAGCGAGGACCGATTTGCCTTGCGTACCACTGCCTAAAATGATTGCAAGAAGTTCAGAAGTAGCAAGAGCCTCTTCCCCCTCTTGGACGAGACGCTCTCTTGGCCTTTCAGCTTGAGGTAAAGCTTGCAGACGCATACAGCCTCACTTTAAATAGGGCAAAACCTGACGTTCTAAATGGACCGGGATTTCTATCTTAAGCAAAACATCGTTTTCTTCATATTCACAAGAAAATACACGTCCTTGTCTCATCAGAGAACTCACAAGAGCGTAATGACTCTGAGGAATGCGTAGCTGGACCACTTTAGACAAACTACTCAATTCTTCTGTCATTCTGTGGATGAGAAGATCTAGGCCCTCACCTGTCAGTGCAGAGATTTCAATTGCTCTTGGATAACGCAAGCGGAGCTTACGCACGGGCATCGCGCTTGTACACTGATCGATTTTATTTAAGACGGTGATCATCGGTTGCTTATCAGCACCTAAACTTTTTAACACTTTGATAGTTTCTTCCGCATGCTGCTCTGCAGAGGGATGACTGACATCAATCAGATGGATTAAGATATCCGTATACACCGCTTCTTCTAACGTACTCTTAAAAGCAGCAATGAGCATATGAGGAATTTTGCGGATAAATCCTACGGTATCGATGAGCAAAATGGGTTGCTTATTCGGAAGCTCAAACTGACGCGTTGTCGTATCGAGTGTTGCAAAAAGTTTATCTTCTACGAGAACACCCGCATCTGTGAGCGCATTTAAAAGTGTTGATTTTCCAGCGTTTGTGTAGCCAACAATTGCAAATGTCGGGATCTCACTTCTTGAGCGGAGGATCCTTTGAGTTTTCCGTTTTTGGATAATCTCTTCAATCTCTGCTTTAAGCTTATCGATCTGACGACGCAAAAGCCTCCTATCAATCTCAATTTGCTTTTCCCCTTCCCCTTTGAGGAAGGCCCCACCGCTAGCGCTCTGCCGAGACAAGTGGGTCCAGAGTCTTTTCAGCCTTGGGAGTTGATAGCGTGCTTTGGCAAGCTCAATTTGGAGTTTAGCTTCGCGAGTCTGCGCTCTTTCTGCAAATACGCCAATAATGAGTTCTGTGCGATCGATCACCGCCCGATTAAAGAGCTTTTCAATGTTGCGTTGCTGATTCGGAGAAATTTCATCATCGAAAATAATGACATCCGCTCCTAGTTCAAGGATGAGCAGACGAATTTCTTCCAGCTTTCCCGATCCTAGATATTCTCCTGCAGAGAGTTTTTTTACAGGGCAAGACAAATGCCCTACGACCTCTAATCCAAACGTGTCGCAAAGCCTTGCAAGTTCCGATAAATTTTCTTCACACGCAGGCTTATCATCTGTTGAAAAGTAGACTCCAACAAGAAAAGCCTTTTGCAACTTGCTTAACTCGACTTTGTCCATGTTCTGATGAGCGGGTCCCTGAGAGACATCTTCAAGTTTATTATTTTTTTTCATTCGAGGTCGCCTCAAATCGTGTGTACTTTCTTAGGAGATGCCAGCCGTTAAGATCTGAAGATAACGTCATCCGTCTTGTCCTATAGTGAATTCACAGGTGAGCCCATCATATCCCAAAGACATCCCCTGTGGCAATACTGTACTTGTGGGGTCAAGCTCGTGGGCAATATGGGTAAAGTAGGTTTTCTCGGCATTTACATTTTTAGCAAATTCAACCGCCTGATCGACACTAAAATGCATTGGAGATGGAGTCTTGCGAAGCGCGCTTAAGACCAGGGTCTTGATCCCCTTCAAGGAATCGAAAATATCAGAAGGGTACTCGCGAATATCCGAGACGTAAGCGAGATCTCCTAAGCGAAATCCCGTGACCTGGATGCCTGACTGGGAATAGCTAAAAAAACTAAACTGCAATCCTGCTATCGTAAATTCCCCTGTTAAAGGCTCTAAAACTCTAAAGGAAAGCTCGGCGGTGATACTGGTACGCTTTTCTTTCGGTAAAAGTAAATAAGAGTAGCGACTTTTCAGGTCGTCCATCGTCGGCCTTGAAAGGATACATTCGATCGGCTCTTTGCTAATAAACGAGAGGGCGCGCAAATCATCAAGACCACCAATATGATCAAAGTGGGGATGTGTCAGAAGAACACCATCGAGATGTTTAAGACCTATGCGTAGAGCCTGAACTCTAAAGTCAGGACCTACATCAATGAGGATTCTCTTATCCCCGAAACCAATGAGGGCTGAAGAGCGCAGACGATGATGTTGAGGATCTTTCGAAAGACACACAGGGCATTCACACCCTACAACAGGAATCCCCATCGACCCCCCGGTTCCCAAAAGAAGTAGCGTTCCTTTCATAGTAAATCCACCAGTTGTTTTCCAAGATAGGCATGATAGAGAATTCCTCGAGACCCTAGAGCTGTAAACACCCATGTTTTGGGGTTCACTTGCATGACAAAAGGAAAGTAATGACCCACTCTAATTAAACGCACACCCGCATGACACGCTGTCACTTTCAAGTCATGAACCTTTGGGAAAAATTTTCCAATCTTCTCCAATACACCCTCTAATCCTTTATGAAATTCAGGGGCCTCATCATCCCATTTTTTCTCATATGTCGATCCTAGATGATATACGCCAGGCTGAAAATCTAAAGCAAGATATCCCTTTCCCAAAGAGCTTTTTTCTGCCAAATCGTAAGCTCCTTCCGCTGTCCAAATCTGCCCCTTAACACGATGACAACGCAGCCCTGCACATTCTGGAAACTGCAGAGAAGAAGCTCCTGCTGCAATCACGATCTGATCATACGCTCCTAGCTCACTTAAAGAAGTGATTTTTTGCGTCTTAAAAACCCCTCCACGCTGAACAATAAAAGAGGCTAAAGAATCTAAATACCGTGGAGCATCAAGTGTGACCCCCGATGAAATCCAAAATGAACCGTCTTCCCGAGCAGCGACATCTTTCCATTCGATTGCATGCCTTAAAAGAGCCTCTCTTTGCGCCTCATCCTGAGGATAACGCAAAACTCCTCCCCGGTCTGCAAGTACACAGCCCATCTCGTATTCTAATGTATCCAGAACATTGTGAAGCGCCTCTAATGCTTGCTTTGCATAAAGACTGCGACGCACTTGCTCTCCCGCATAAGGGTGAGCAAGGCCGGAGGCGACTCCTGAGGCACCCCTTCCCACCCCTAAACCATCGAAAATAGTCAGCTTGCACCTTTCAACCAGGTGAAACCCCACTCCAAGCCCCGCAAAACCAGCTCCAATAATTGCGACTTTCTTCATAGGAGCCTATTGTGGGTGAATCAAGGATTAAAGAGCCAGCTCAGAACGCCTAAAAATCACAACCCACTAAAAACCAACAAGATAAAAAAATGAATAATAAATTCAAATAAAAAATAAATTTTGGTATAATAATTATCATAAAATTAACGAATAACACAGGAAATAAGGGGCATTATCATGACAATAACAACTAGCACAGAAAATAAGAGGCATTTTTCAATACCCCTCTATACAAGTGTTGCTCCTCTAAAAGTAGCGCAGGGTTTGGGCTACTCCAGAAGTGTCATGGAATTTCATTTTAATAAATTTCGAGTGTTCTCAGGATCTTTTAGAATCGTTTATTTCACACTCCAATCATTACCTGATCTAGCCAAAAGTATTGCTTATTTTGTGAAAGCCCTCTTCCTTCAAGCGTCCTGCTTTATCCACCATGATCCTAAAAAAGTGTCTAGAGCTTTTAAAGACTCATACGAATTTGCCATTTTACTCGTCCATGACCTTCTGAACATTTTCAAAGGAGCGATCGATACCGTTCCTCTGGCTGGAAATTCTCTAACTTTTCTTTTCGATCAAGTTCTGAAGCTCCGCTTTTGCTACAACAAGCAGGAATGGCACGACCCAAACCACAATCTAACTTTTATCCAAAACCACCCTAAAAAACAGGTTCCTTATACAGCGTGTTCGCGTTTGGGCATTGAAAAATTCAATGGTTTTTCTAAAGAAGAAATTGAAACAAATCTTGCAATGGCCCTGGCTTAAAGTTTCTAGAAATCCAGTCTTAATCCCAGTAACATCCCAGGAAAAGGAATCTGCCCAGTCGCAGGTTCTGGTTTTAAGAAAACAGCTGTATCTTCCACTCTTTTTTTCCATTGCATGTGATCAAATACCACGTTGAAGGGCCTTCCAAATTTAATCGCTAAACGCAAAGCTTCCCCTAAGAGAACATAGTCCCAAGGCATCTCTAAGACCTTTCTGGCAGCAGGAATCATATGCGTCGGTTTTTTTCCTAATTTCACCGCAGGAGTCATAAAGCTCAAAGAGATTGCCTTTGATTGGATGGTTAAGGGCTGTCCTGATCTTTTAATCCAATAGGGAAAAAAAGACTCTCTCGCCCGAAATAAGGGGTAAAGGCTCCCGCGTTGGAGAGCATAAAACTGAGGTGACCAGGGACGCAGATCGATGTGGGAAGCTTGAATTTTACAAAAAAACAGCAAAAAACAAAAAACAAATGCAATTATCTTCATTAAACACTAATTAAATCAATTCAATTTAAAAATCAATTAATGCTGTTTAATAAAAAAATAACGCAAGTGTGTTGCATAACCTGCAAGAACCTATCTCAGTAAAATTTTTCGTCGATTTCCTAGATTCTTTTGGTAGGGGTCATATACCCAGTTTGATATGACCCCTACCAAAAGAATCGCAAAATCGACAGAAGCTGAGTTTGTGGACAGTCTCTAACAAGGCGAGCGGTTCCCCTTGCCTTCTTACAGGTTATGCAACACACCCAAAATGATGCAGAAAATTGATCGAATTTTACGTTTGTGATCTTTCTTTATAAAGATACTTAGGACGCACAATGGGAGTGCCTTTACCTCCCCTAGCCTCGAGTCGTTCGTAGACGATCTGAATCGCAATCCCTACGGCACGGGAAAGACCAAAAAGGACGGTGAAATACTCTGGATAGGAAAAACCAGAAGCAGAGAGCAGAGTTCCAGAAATGGCATCAACGTTCGGATAGGGATCCGAGATCTTAGGATTTTCTGAAAGGACTTTGGAACCTGCTTTTCTGAGCAGTAAAGCCACATGGACAAGCGGATCGTGGGGATAGTGTTTTTCTGCAAATTCATAAAGAACAGTAGCTCTTGGATCTTCCACACGCAAAACGGCGTGTCCAAAGCCATAGATGAGTTTATTCTCGTTTAAGCGTTTACGCAAAAGTTTTTCGATCTCTTCTTCTTTTGCTTGCTTCCCAGCTTCTTTTGCAATCTCTCGTACGAATTCCAAGCAATCCTGATTTGCTCTTCCATGACGTGGTCCTGCAAGCGCTGCAAAAGAAGCTGCTATGGAACCGTAAAGATCTTCAAGAGAAGAAGCCACCGCTTTCCCAATAAAGGTCGAAAGATTGCCTCCCCCGTGATCAAAATGCAAAATGCTAAAGAGGTTCATGAGTGGGATAAAATCTTTCAAATTGAGCTTAGGAGCTCTGATCATCTGGCAAAAACTTTCCATGTACCCAAGATCAGATCTGGGCGCTGCTGTTTTTCCCCAACCGGCATGATGATTAATGACACAGGCTGTCAAGTGGGGGATTTTTGCAATGAGGTTCAAACAATCTTCTCGGTAATTTCCGTTGAGTTCAAACATGCTTAAGATCATGACTGCTGTGATGAGTAGTTGCATCGGATGCCCTTCACGCGGGAGCCTTTCAATTGCTTGGACAACCGCCTCACTGCACAGACGTCTTTTTGCTAAATCCTGCTTAAAATGAGCAACAGCTTGAGAGTTGCCTTCTTTTCCAAAGTAGAGAAGATAAATGACAGCTACAGGATCCCAATCACTTAAGTCCCGTACCGGTTTACCGACATAAAAAAGCCCTTTCATAGGATCCACGAACGAAGTGGGACAGTAACCGACAGGAAATCCTCTAAGACCACTCTCTAAGTGTTCTTCACCGATGGTAAACAAGGCTTTATCTGCCATAGCTCTTTGCCTATTTTAAGTACTGAGAAATGAGAGCGCGTTCTTCTAAAAGTTCTTTTTCAGTGGCTCGAATTTTTTCTTCTAGAAAAGGATCCCACTGAAGACCCTGTACGATTTCGATACGTCCGGCAGATGCAAACCGGGAAGGGAACGAAAAAATCAGGTTCTCATCAATTCCGTAAGGATTTCCTTCAGAAAAACTTCCGATCGAAAACCAATCTCCTGGGGGTGTTGGCTTTTCAAGAGATCGAATCGACTCAATGACAGCGTGGGCTGCAGAGGCTGCGGACGATTTTCCGCGCGCAGCAATCACGGCAGCGCCTCTTTTTTGAACCGCCGGAATAAAGACATCTGCGCACCAAGCCCGATCTTTGATGATATCGAGTGCAGGTTTTCCCTGAATTTCCGCATGGAGAAAATCGGGAACCTGTGTGGCGGAGTGATTTCCCCAGATGCAGACTTTTGCTACGTCAGTGATTGCCACCCCCGCTTTAGCAGCTAAAAGGGATGCTGCCCGATTTTGATCCAGGCGCATCATGGCATAAAATCGATGTTTTGGAATGTCGGGTGCAGCTTTTAATGCAATCAGACAGTTCGTATTGCAAGGATTGCCGACAACAAAGATGACAACATCAGAGCTTGCCACTTCATTTAAAGCTCTTCCCTGGGTAAGAAAAATCTGAGCATTTTCTTGCAAAAGGTCTTTACGCTCCATGCCAGGACCTCTTGGCTTTGCTCCGATTAACAACGCATAATTGACATCTGCGAAAACAGCTCTTGGATCTGATCCGATCCGAATTTCCTTTAAGAGAGGAAATGCGCAATCCTCAAGCTCCATGACAACCCCTTTCAGAGCGTCTAAGGTCTGAGGCAGCTCTAAAATATGAAGCGCAACGGGTTGATCCTCTCCTAAAAGTCTTCCCGCCGCAATTTGAAAAAGGAGGCTATAGGCAATTTGCCCTGAGCCACCCGTTACCGCTACACGCTTCAAACTTGTTTTTATCACAAGAATATCCTCTACTTTTTGCAATCTTTAGTTGAAAATCCGATATTTGTCAACGCAACTTGAGACCATTGCAAAACTTAAGATAATTGGGAAAAATAGGCCATTTTGATGAGATTTTGATTGCAAGCTAAGCCCATATATACGGAACGGCCCCATAGAGGGCGGTCTCAACTTGACCCTAGAACAAATTGTTGTTAGAATACTCGAAAGTCACCTATTTTTTAGGAAAAAAAATGTCTATTCTTCTTGTCATTCTCATGTATGCGACCTGGTCGGGTGTTTTTGCTCTTGGAAAACTCACCCTAGCGTACGCTCCTCCTATTTTCTTGACCGGGTCGAGGATGGTCATAGCAGGAATATTTTTACTTGGTTTCTTGTGGGCCCGTAAGAAACTCTCATTTAAATTGACCAAGCAGCAGCTCTTATCGCTAGGAGCTCTTGCATTTTTTTCCATTTATCTGACAAATATTTTAGAATTTTGGGGTTTGCAGTATCTATCCGCTGCAAAGACTTGTTTCATCTATAGTCTTTCTCCTCTTTTTGCCGCTTTTTTTTCCTACCTGCATTTTGGAGAAAGGATGACCCCTCATAAATGGCTCGGGATGTCCATAGGCCTTGTTGGAATCATTCCCGTTCTTATCCAGCAAACAGGTTCTGAAGAACTTCTCCAGCTGACAAGTTTCCTCTCCTGGCCCACGTTAGCCATCATTGGCGCTGCCCTCGCTTCAATCTATGGATGGGTTCTTTTACGCGTGATCGTCAAGAATCAAGAGACTTCCCCTGTCATGGCCAATGGTGTGAGCATGTTGCTTGGAGGAGGACTCGCCTTAATCCATTCCTTTTTCGTCGACCCGTGGAATCCTCTTCCTGTTCTAGCAGGAGGAACAATTCCTTTTCTCGGCGGAACGCTCCTGATGGTCTTTCTCTTCAATATTCTCTGTTATAATTGCTACGGAATGCTTCTCAAACGCTATACGGCAACGTTTCTATCGTTTGTCGGACTTTTAAGTCCTATTTTTGCTTCGATTAATGGTTTTATCTTCTTAAAGGAGCCGTTTTCTCCGATGATTTTCATCAGTACAGGAATCGTTTCTTTAGGACTTTGGATTGTTTATAGGGCCGAACTAAAACAAGGATACGTTCTTTCCAAGAACGTATCCGAGTGATCATCCCTAAAAAAGGACTTTCTTCCCAATAACTGTACTTACGATAAAAACAGCAGCCCACTTAGAAAGCTGTTTCGAGCGCGCCCAAGCTACGGGATGACGCTCAATGCAGTTTGTCACACAAGCCGGCATAGAGGGGTGTGGGCAGTGGTTTCTAACGAGCCTAAAGACCCTTGTTGCCACTGCAACTGCAGCCCCAGAAAGCGACTGAATAGATGGGATGGACATCGTGTCCAGGGCCTCTCCAGCATTGCCATTTGATAAGCCCATAGCCGCGGCCCGTACATTCAGCCTCCCTCGTCCTACTACCCCCTCTATACCCTCTTCTATCCTTTCTATATGTTCTTCTAAAGGTTCGTTACCTCGGATACCTGTATTAGGGTTTCCACTATGAACCCCACTATCCCCTTGATCATCTTCTGGCATACCTATAATAGGATTTTGTACACTTACTGAAAAAAGGGTTTCAGAAACAGCGCCCGGTAAAAATACTTCTCCACTACCGTCGATAAATAATTCCCCTACCCCCTCTTCTTCTACGAAGCTACGCATCCTTTCTAGGGCTTCTTGCGCCCCCTGAGGTGTCGATTCTCGGAGTCTCTTAAAATGGGAACCAACACACCCGCTCACCAAAAGCTCAACAGGTGATGAACCTTGTGCTCTATCGTCATAATCACTTAACTTAGCCTTCTTTGCAGGACCGGTAGGGCCTGGAACGGCTGCTGGAGCTGGTCCGACTCTGGAAGAAGAAAAAAATGAAGACATAATTTAAAACCTATATCAATTTGTTGTTAATAAAAACATATTATACATTAAAATTTAATTTAAATAAATTAAAAAATAAACAACATAAAACACTGATTGTCATCTACTTACGCATATGCGAAGATAAAGGACCTGCCCTAAAAAAAATCAGGATACATAAAATTCTAGCACTCAAGGAGCTTAAATAGCCAGTTCGATAAAAAAAAATCTAACGATGTTTTCTGTTTTTTTAATAAAGTTGAAATTAAATTTTAATTAAGTTATTTATTATTTTCTGGGGCAAATAATGGTTAAAAATCATGTTTTCAACTAAAAAAGAAGACAATAAAATCAAAATAGAGATCAAAGAAAACGATCTTGTTTCATTCAAAAACGAGATATCTATAATTAAATCTGAATTTGAAAAAATGCTTTCTGACAGCTTAATTATAAATGACATTAAATACTTAAGAAAAATAGCGATCTATATTAAACAAATTCAGTACAATGCAAAAAGGCTTTCCCTTCACCCTAAATTGCGAAGAAAAGCAAAAGCCATCGAGCGTTTCTTAGAAACTCCCCTGATCCATCCTTTTACTGAGAAGATGAGCTTAGCAGAAGCTGCGATTTCTTTTAGCGTGCAAGATCCTGGGCACTCTGATTTAAGAGAGATTCTGCGCGAGATTTTAGGACAGGCCAAACCTGAATTCCTCCACCTATTCGAGTTGTCCCGCACGAAAAATTCGATTCGAGAGAGCTAAATCTAAAGAGGTGTTCTCATCATGATAGATGAGAATTTCATGAAAACCTCGTGTCTCTGCAAACCTCAAGTTGGCATAGAGGTTCTGAGAATTAAGACAAGCACAGTGCTCATGATCGAGTGAGATCCCTTGTGGTTTCATCACAAAAAATCGGTGCTCTGGATTCTGTTTTAGGTAATGCTGGATCGCTTCTTGCGTGGAAAAAATACGCACTGGAATGTTCGGTGCATAATGGCGGTATTTCATCCCTGGAGATCCCTGGGCTTGTGAGTTCCCCACTAGAATCTTCTGTCCCAAGACAGCCTCAATTTCTTCTAGCGATAAGGCCCCCGGTCTGAGGAGGATCGGTTTTTCTCCTAACAAACTCACAACAGTGGATTCCATCCCATGTTCTGTCTTTCCCCCATCAATCACAGCTGCAATACGACCAGAAAAATCATGTAAGACGTGGCAGGCTTCTGTGCTGCTAGGTCTTCCAGAAAGGTTTGCAGAAGGAGCGACCAGGGGTTGACCTACGGCCGTAATTAAAGCTTGAGCAAGTGGATGATCTGGCATCCTAACAGCAATCGTACCTAGTCCCCCAGAAACGATGGCTGGCACTTGAGGATGGCGCTTTAAAATAAGGGTTAAAGGCCCTGGAAAAAAGGCTCGTGTTAATTGGTCAAAAAAGGGAGGGATTTCGCTTGCAATTTCAAGGATTTGGGACAGGCAACTGACGTGCGCAATCAGCGGGTTATCTGCAGGCCTACCTTTAGCAACAAAAATTTGGGCAACGGCCTCTCTCTGAAAGATCGGGGCGCCTAGCCCATAAACTGTTTCTGTTGGGAAGGCAACAAGATGCCCTTCCTTGAGAAGAAGAGCAGCTCTGGCAATGTCATCAGGACCTAAACACTGTGTTTCCATGGAAACTATCCTCCTAACTACTGAGGAGCCAGAAGAAGCCGATCGTCAAGAGGACCTTCGCTCCGATCACCATGACAATCCGGTTAAAGTGACGATCGATAAAGGCTTTGAGTCTATCTCCGAAAATATTGATGAGTTCGGCAACAAAAAAGAATCTAAGAGCTCTTGCAAATCCGACAAATAACAGAAAAGGAGCAAGAGCCAACTGGCAAAAACCTGCTGAAACCGTCACAGCCTTGAAAGGAATTGGTAATAAGCTGCCCGTAAATACAGCGAGATATTCGTGAGCATTGTAACTAGCGACAAGCTTATTAAAGAATTCTGGGGAGATCAGGTTCCCGATAATGTAAGGACCTAAAGAATCCCAGACCAAAAATCCAATTTCATACCCTAAAAAAGCAACAAAAGTCGATGCGAGGGTTGCCAAAAATGCATAGAAAAACCGCTTTTTAGGATTATGCATACAAAAAAGGATGAGGAGCCCATCCAACGGCAGGAAAAAAATCAGTTCAGAGAGAAAAACAAGCCCTAACCACCAGTGTGACCGGGGAGAGTAAGCCTTATTTGCCGCCCAATTATAAACATTTCTAACAGGTTGAAACATCAGGCCAGATCATATCCTAAAAAATGGATAAAGTCAATGCTTTGCTATGCAAAAAAAACTTTAATTTAACAAAAAAAATCCCAACACAAGATTTCTGACATCAAAAAGATGTGTTTAATTAAACATAATTAGCCATTCGTATAATATCATTAAATAAAAAAGGATAAAAATGACTTCTAAAATCACTCAAGGATTAACAAGAGATAACCTACCAACTTCTCCTGAAAGACCAGCATCGCCTCCTTGGCTTGCCAAAGTACAGCTTTTTTTCTCTGGTCTTTTGCATGCTCAAGCGCCTGCGCGATCATCTCCTGCGACACCCCTATCCGATACCAGCGCAGCGCCAGACTCAGCCATTGCTGTTTCCCTTAAAGGCTCTACCAAGACTCCCCCGATTGCCATTCCGGTAAGTCCTCTTAGTTTAGGGCACGCAGCCTACAACTCTCCTATCTTTGATATCGAACTTCTTCCCCCTACTCAAGCAAGGCCAACATTGCGCACCCCAAGAAGGCCTGGCATCTCTGTTTTTGAAAAAATGCAATTCCAGCTAGATTTAATGGAAAACAATGAGTGGAAAATTGTCGAATCAAATATTCAAAACCTGAACCCCGCATCAAAAACCTGTAAAGCGGACTATGAAAAAGGATTTGCAATGCTTGTTCGTAAACCTCATTGGAGCAATCGAACAGATAAAAAGTCGATTGCGATCTTCTTGCCACAACACAATACAGAGACCCCCGATGACCAGTGGGCCCCGTCAGAGCTCCCCCAAACATCTTGCGGCAAACTTAATCAGTCGATCCAAGCTACTAAAACCCATCAACACCTGACCTGGCATATTCATGAGGGAAAATTTTTCATTTCTCGTATTGATGAACTGGATGCCACGCAAACCATCACAGACTCTTGCCCCACACCGCTCGTAGCCGCCGGATTTGTCTCTGTAACAGATATTCTGACTCAAAATTCAAAAAAAGAGCTCCTGAAAAAAAGAGCCATTTCAGATCCTGCGATGTTAGATATTCTTGCCAAAGCTATAGTGAGTGAAAAAGAAAAAAAAGTCCCGATTCTTGTCAGCTTACTTGCCAAAGAAACTGATGGGGAAGATGTCGCTGATGACCTCTGCTATAAAGGTTTTCTCCGTCTAGATGTTCAAGGTGGAGAAACACAACTGTTCGCAGTCCCAGAGAATCCAGCACTGCCTCTCGTATGGCTTGGAATGAAAAAAACGTACGCTTTTTTTGGCAAAGAGCTTGCCTGATTAATCTATTCTGTATAGTGTAATTCCCATGAAGACGTTAGCTTTCATTGTTCTCTTCTATGGGGTTTTGATCTTGGTCGGTGGCTGGATGGGCCATTACAAAGCGGGAAGTTCCGCCTCTCTTGTTTCCGGTCTTGTTTTTGGAATTTTTTTGTTAGGATGTTCCCTGTTCCTTTTTAAGAATCAACGTCCTGCAGCCTACGTAGCATTGATCTTAACCTTTGTTCTCGATGCTTTTTTTACCTACAGGTTTTCTCAGACACTCAAGTTCATGCCTTCAGGGATGATGAGTCTGATGAGCCTTCTGACTCTGATCCTCATCGCTTCTCAGATGAGAAAGTTACGCAGGTAGTTGTAACTTTTAGGTATAAAGTAACAAGCTTTTAAGATACGCCCCTTCTGGATGTGTGAGCCGGATGGGATGATCAAACGCTTGGGCATGAGAAAAGAGAATTCTTGGCTCCCTGCCCCCTTCAAGCGCTGCTTGAAAGATGAGATTCTGAAACAGAACAGGATCGATGAAATGGGAGCAAGAACTGGTCAAAAGCATTGAGGGTGTTTTGAGTTTTGAAAAACAAAGCCTATTGATCTCTTTATAGCCCCTGCACGCATCATCAATATCGCTGCGTTTTTTTGCAAAAGCCGGCGGATCTAAGATAATGAGGTCAAAATCTAACGGGTTTTCTCTCAAATACCTAAAAACATCTTCTTGAATGATCGTGTGACTTTTTTCACTAAAGCCATTCAGCCGTGTATTTTCTCTACACAGTCTTGTCGCCTCTTCACTGCAATCCACACTCACAACATGCTGCGCTCCTCCTTGCAAGGCATAAAGAGAAAATCCGCCGCTATACGAAAAGCAATTGAGGACTTTTTTTCCACGACTTAAAGAAGAAACTAACGCTCTCATTTCTCGTTGATCAAGAAAAAATCCAGTCTTTTGACCTTTCGAAAGAGAGATCTTAAACTGAATTCCATTCTCTCGAATCAGGCGCTCATCAGCAACTTGCTTGTAGCGAAACCCTTGAAACGGAGGAAGACCTTCCAGCTCTCGCGCAGAAGAAACAGACTTTTCAAAGATGGCTTGTGGGTTCATCTTGTGAATGAGGAGTGGAAGAATGAGCCCTCTTAATTTTTCCATCCCACAGGTATTGATCTGCAGACTTAAAACTCCATCGTAGACATCGACGATGAGGCCTGGAAGACCATCCGCTTCAGCATGGATCAGCCTATAAGCATTCGTCTCTGAAAGATCAAGTGTATAGGTCCGTAAAGCAATCGCTTCATCAATTCTTCTTGCAAGAACCTCTTCGATTTTGTCTTGGTTAAAGCTTAAAGCTCTTCCTGCAAGAGAGTTTTGCGGATGAAAGTAGGCGCTGGCAAGAAAGGCTCCACTCGCGCTGTAAACAGGAAGAATTTCTCCAGGTTCTATCGTAGGGATTGTTGCGATCGCTCCTGAAAAAATCCAGGGATGATGCTTTTGCAGGGATTTTTCTTTTCCGGGCTTTAAGACAACACGTTTATCCATGGACAATGGACAGGCCGGAAGCCTTCTTTAACAGTTTTTTGGGGCCCTCTTTGGGTTTTAAGACTCTCCCGATGAGGTCGTATCCTAGGACACCTGTAATTTTGACATCATAGAAGGTTGAAAAATCAGAAACATACGATCCATCATTGATAATGACCATCCCATCAATCTCAGGACATTGTCCATAGAATCTACCACGCATCAGAAGTTCTGAATCGGGATGATACCCTTCGAGGAGAACTTTGAGGGTTTTGCCAATAAAGCGTTTACCTTGTTTAGCGGCCATCTTCTGCTGAACCTTTGCCAGCTTTTGAAAACGTGCCTCTTTGATAGCTTCACTGAGGTGTCCTTCCATCTTTGCTGATGCCGATTCCTCTTCTTTTGAGTACTTAAAGATTCCCACCTGGTCGATGGGATGCTCTTTTAAAAATGTGACAAGCTCCTCAAATTGCTCTTCCGTTTCTCCTGGGAAACCCACCATGAGACTCGTACGGATGACGATATGGGGAATGGCTTTTCTTAACTTAGTCAGTGTATGCAGAATATCCGCTTTACTTGTCTTGCGGCGCATCGCTTTTAAGATCGGATCGCTCACGTGCTGAATCGGCATGTCAAGGTAAGGACAGATTCTCGGATCGCTCTTCATCAGAGCAATGAGCTCATCGGTAATTTCATCCGGATAGAGGTAGAGAAACCGCAGCCAGAAATCTCCTGGTTCTTTCAGGATTTCCGCTACGAGATTTTCAAGTCTTTCTTCTTTCCCGCGCTCTTTACCCCAATCGCCTAAATCTTGAGCAATCAAAATCACTTCTCTTACACCACGCGCTAACAACGATCTGAATTCTTTTATAACTCTTTCTTTCGGCTTACTTTTCAGAGTTCCTTTAATTTTAGGGATAATACAAAAGGCGCAATTCTTCGCGCACCCTTCGGCAATTTTAAGATAGGCATAGTGTTTAGGGGTAGAAACCATCCGAGGAACTTCTCCCCATTCTAGATAACTCTTCGCTGATGTCACCCCTTCACCGGCATCCTGGGATTCTACAGCTTCGAGGATCTTTTCCATATCACCAGAGCCTAAAAAGTAATGAATGTGCGGAAATTTGGCTTTCAGCTCTTCTCGGTGTTTTTGAACCATGCATCCTGCAACGATCACTTTTGCATCTTCTTTTTTCTCCTGAAATAAAGAAGCAATCGCGTTGCACGATTCTTCCCGAGCAGATTCTAGAAAAGCGCAGGTATTGACGACGAGAAAATCGGCAAGATCAGTCTTATCCGTGACTTCGTAGCCTGCCTGAATCACAAGGCCAAGCATGACCTCCGTATCGACGAGATTACGCGCGCAGCCTAAGCTGACAAAATGAATTTTATTACCTTTGAGCCTAGGGTTTTTCATCGTGATCTCCGGATAAGTTCGCATGCGATTTTACCTGAAAAAAACCTTTCTTGCCTATCAAATTTATGTTGCAGAATTGAGGGGCTTTCCCTAAAAATGCAGGGCAATGCGCTTAAGAATTTTTTTACTCCTACCGATTTTACTTCTGGGGTGTCATAAGGGAAGCAAAGCTCCTCAAGCTCCTAAGACACAGGAGATCCGCTTTAATATCCATTCTGAACCTCCAAGCCTTGATCCTCGGAAATCGACCGACCTGACCTCAGTTCTACTCATCAAACTCTGTTTTGAGGGGCTTACCAGCATGAATCGGGATAACGGGGTAGAACTTGCCTTGGCCAAAGAAGTTCAGATCTCGAAAGATCAAAAAACTTATACCTTTTTACTCCGCGATGCTCTCTGGTCTGATGGAAAGCCGGTCACAGCTTTTGATTTTGAAGATACCTGGAAGACGATCCTCTCCCCTTCTTTTCCGTGTCCTTTTGCCAATGACTTTTACCTGATCGAAAATGCTGCCCAAGCTAAGATGGGTCTTGTTTCTCTGGATAGTGTAGGGATCAAGGCGCCTGATGAAAAAACTCTGATAGTGACTCTTGCCCATCCGGCTGAGTACTTCCTTTCACTGACCGCAACCCATGCGTTTTTTGCTGTTCCTAAACATATTGCTCATGTTTCTCCTGAATTTGCCGATCACGGAGGAGATCTCTATGTTGGAAATGGTCCCTTTCACTTAAAAGAATGGAAACACTATAGGAGTTTATCATTTGAAAAGAACCCGACCTACTGGGATAAAGACTCTGTAAAACTGGAAAAGATCTCCTGTTTTTTAATTGAGGATGAAGGCTCTGAACTGGCAATGTACGAAAATGGAGATGTTGACTGGGCTGGAAACCCTTTTTCTTCTCTTCCACTCGATGCTGTCCCTTCGTTGCAAAAGCAAGGATCTTTGAATATTCATGAATTTGCGGGTATTTACTTCTATATTTTCAATACCAAAGTCTATCCTTTTGATAATGTCCACATTCGCAGAGCCTTTACACTGGCCATGAACCGTAAACTGATTGTCGATAACATCACACAACTCGGTCAAAGGGTTGCCACCGCCTATGTCCCGCCTTCTCTTTGGAAAGGTCAAGAAGTTTCCTATTTTAGTGACAATGATGTGGAAGGAGCCAGAAAAGAATTTGCTTTAGGACTTGCCGAACTCGGAATCACCAAAGAAGAGTTCCCCAAAGTCACCCTGACCTATAACACGATGAGTGGCCACCACAAAATCGCACAGGCGATCCAGGGACAATGGCTCGAGGTATTAGGCGTGCATGTTGCTTTAAGCAATCGGGAATGGAAAGTCTTTTTAGATGAGCTTCAAAATCACAAGTTTCAGATCGCTCGCATGGGAAGTGTTGCCTCTTTTGATGATCCCATGACCTTCCTCGATCTTTACCGCTATCTTTCCAGTAGCAATAATTACTCTGGCTGGACCAATCCTACCTTTACTAAACTCCTCGATAAATCCGATCTGTGCACCGATGAGAAGGAACGCTTTAAACTCTTGAGAGCTGCAGAAAAACTCTTTCTCGAAGATATGCCGCTAGCCCCTATCTACTTTACAAGTGGAGGATACTTGCAAAAACCCTATATCAAACAAGTCTTTTTATCTAACCTCAACGACATTAATTTAAAAAAGGCGTACATTGAAGTATCTCCTTAAAAAAGCGCTCATTCTTTTCTCTTCTTTTTTTGTGGTGGTCACGTTGACTTTTTTTCTCATGCACGCCATCCCCGGCGATCCTTTTGCACAAGATAAAGCAATTCCCGAAGAGATCTTAAAAGCGCTGCACGCCCACTACGGCCTAGATCAACCGTTATGGATCCAATACATCCAGTATCTTCAGGGGCTCTGTCAGGGAGACTTAGGTCCCTCTTTTAAGTATCAGGGAAGGCTTGTACAAGATATTATCCGCGATGGATTTCCGATCTCCTGCTATTTAGGGTTTCAATCTCTATTCATAGCGCTAATCGGAGGCATTGCTTGTGGGTCCCTGGCAGCCTTTAAGCACGGACGGTGGCAAGATCATCTCATGATGGTGGTAGCTGTTCTAGGAATCTCTATTCCAAGCTTTATTTTAGCCACCTACTTGCAATATCTTTTTGCCATGAAACTCGGATGGCTGCCGGTTGCCAGATGGGGCTCTTTTGCGCAGACGATCCTCCCTTCTTTATCCCTGGCTGCAATGCCGTTAGCTTTCATTGCGCGTCTCATCCGCGCAAACATGGTCGAAGTCTTAGGACAAGACTACATTTACACAGCAAAAGCCAAGGGACTCAACTCTTTGCAGATTTTTTGGAAACACGCGCTGAAAAATGCGATGCTCCCGATTATTTCTTTTTTAGGACCACTGACAGCTGCCGTCCTAACTGGAAGCTTCGCCATTGAAAAGATCTTTGGAATTCCAGGCCTTGGATCCTGGTTTGTTCTCAGCATTACCAACCGCGATTATACAGTGATCATGGGAACAACCATCTTTTATAGTGCGCTCCTATTATTCTGTGTTTTTATCGTCGACCTTTTATACTGCTGGATCGATCCAAGGATTCGTCATGGCAAAGCTTAGAGGCAGTTCTTATTTTGGGGAAGGATGGAAGCGGCTTAAGAAAAATCGTTTAAGCATGGCAGCTCTTTTTATGCTCGGAATTCTCATCCTCCTTGCCATCTTGGCTCCCTTCTTCTCTTCCTATACCTACTACGAAACAAGGCTAGAACTCAAAAATCAACCACCCAGCTACACGTTTTGGTTTGGCACCGATGAGCTAGGACGTGATCTTTTTACCAGGTGTTGGTGGGGAGCACGCATTTCCCTGTTTGTCGGCATTAGCGCCTCTTTAGTGGATCTTGCGATCGGTGTTTTTTATGGCGCCATCGCAGGGCTTCTAGGCGGAAAAAAAGATGAATGGATGATGCGCCTTGCAGATGTTCTCTACTCCATTCCTTACCTTCTGGTTGTGATTTTGCTAATGGTTGTGATCGGCCCTGGTCTTTTTACGATCATTTTAGCGCTAACAATCACAGGTTGGATTAACATGGCACGAATTGTCCGTGGTCAGATCCTTCAAATTCGACAGCTAGATTTTGTCAAAGCTGCCTATGCTATGGGGGCATCTTCTGGGAGAATTCTCCTGCAACATTTAATCCCAAACGCGATGGGCCCTATCATTGTGACAGTGACCTTTACGATTCCTACTGCGATTTTTGCGGAAGCTTTTTTAAGTTTTCTAGGCCTAGGAGTCCAAGCGCCGATTGCAAGCTGGGGAACTATGGCAAATGATGGGCTGGCAGCGCTGAGATACTATCCTTGGAGACTTCTTTTTCCAGCCAGCCTGATTAGCCTGACGATGCTCAGCTTTAATCTTTTAGGCGATGGCCTGCGCGATGCTTTTGATCCGAGGTTGCACCGATGACAGAAGAAATTCTCTCCCTGGAAGAGCTCTTTGTCACCTTTTACGGAGACCACGCTTCTTCCCATGCTGTCCGTGGAGTGGATTTTAGTCTCTATAAGGGAGAAGTCTTAGGGGTTGTAGGAGAATCGGGTTGCGGCAAAAGTGCAACGGTGAGAGCCATTTTACAACTCTTGCCGCAAGACAATACAAAAATTACAGGAAAAGTTCTCTACGGAGGCCAAAATCTTTTAGAACTCAAAGACAAACAGATGCAGAAAATCCGGGGCCGAAAGATTAGTATGATTTTTCAAGACCCGATGACCTCTCTGAATCCCACGATGCAGATTGGAGCGCAAATTCTAGAAGGATACCTCCAGCATTTTCCTCAAGTTTCTAGAAAAAAAGCAAAAGATCATGTGATTTCTCTCCTCGAAATGGTGGGAATTTCTGATCCTGAAAAAAGGTTTTATGCCTATCCCCATACACTCAGCGGCGGTATGAGACAAAGAGTCATGATCGCTTTATCTCTCATCTGTCACCCTGATATCCTGCTAGCCGATGAAGCGACAACCGCTCTCGATGTCACCATCCAAGCACAGATTTTGCATCTCATGCACAATCTGCAACAAAAAATGGGCATGAGCATCCTTCTCATTACCCATGACTTAAGCGTGGCTGCGCAGTTTTGTGATCGCATTCTTGTCATGTACGCAGGCAAAATTGTCGAAGAAGCGCTCACTTCCTCTCTTTTTGAACGGCCCAAACATCCTTACACTAAACTGCTACTCAAAGCACTTCCAAAACTCCACCAGTCTCGAAAAGAGCCCCTCATTCCAATCCAAGGAGCTCCCCCACTGCTCACAGACATTCCCACAGGCTGTCCTTTTGCTCCCAGATGTCCGTACAAGAAGCCCCGCTGTCTTGAAAAAGAGCCAACCCTTCTTCCTACAGATGTTCCAAAGCACAAAAGCGCCTGCTTTCTATCGGAGTCACTATGACGCTGTTAAAGGCTGAGAACTTAAGCAAAGTGTATCCACCAAAAATTAGAGCGCTCAGTCACGTCTCGTTGGAAATTAGCAAAGGGGAAATCTTAGGTGTTGTGGGGGAATCCGGTTGTGGTAAATCAACACTCGGAAGATGTCTTCTCTACCTAGAAGAGCCAACATCGGGAGAAGTCTTTTTTCAGGGAAACCCCCTCTCTTTAATGACAAAAAAAGAACGCTTAGGCTTTAAAAGAAAAGCGCAAATTATTTTTCAGGATCCTTACGCATCACTTGATCCGCGTATGACTACCTTTAATCTCATTGCAGAGCCTTTACGTATCCATGGGATCGGCGATGTTGAAAACATCGTCCATACTCTCTTAGACCTTGTGGGACTGTCTGCTGAAATGCAAAACAGATTCCCCCATGAATTCTCAGGAGGACAACGACAGCGGATCGGCATTGCAAGAGCGCTTGCGCTTCAACCAGAACTCATCGTCTGTGACGAGCCGATTTCAGCGCTGGATGTCTCCATCCAAGCACAAATTGTCAACCTCTTAAAAAGCCTACAAGAAAAGTTAGGCCTTACCTTAATTTTTATTGCACACGACTTAGCTATGATCCGCTACATCTCCGATAGAGTCGCTGTCATGTACCTAGGTCACCTCGTTGAGCTTACAACCTCTGAGGAACTGTATACACACCCCCTTCATCCTTACACACAGGCGCTTCTTTCGGCTATCCCGATCCCTGACCCTAAGATTCGAAAACAATCTAAGCTTCTCTTGGCCTCCGAAATCCCAAGCCCTTCCACCATCGGTCCAGGATGCCCTTTTGCCAGCAGATGCCCCCACGCCATGCCTCTCTGCAAAGAAAAAAATCCCCCTCTCCAACTGCAGGCAAGTGGGCATAAGGTCGCCTGCCACCTCTACTAAACATGTTTTTTCTTTAGATGAATTATTTGTTCCTGTTAGACTCGTGCCTCATAAAAAACGGAGGTGTCTATGGCGGCTACAGGTGGTCCATCTTTTAATTTTGAAGCTATACGTGATAGGGTTTATACAGCCTGTGCAGACGCTAAGGAATATCTTCAAAGGGAGCTTCCTACAGAATTTGCTGATATCGTGGCAAATCCTAAGAAGTTTTTTGATGCCAATAGGGAGACCATCATCACCATCGGTGGTGCAGCTCTTGCGACAAGTCTTCTCTGCTATCTTGTAGGGATGAAAGCATTTTCCACTTTTACAACAGCTCTACTTGTCGTTCCTTCTTTAATACTTGAGCGTTCTTCTTTGCCCGAAACAACAATCTCAGATCTCTGCCTTAAGATCTTCGGTCTTGCAATCGATGCTAGCATTCTTGGAATGCTCTCAGGACCTGTACCTTTTGCCCTATCCATCTACACAACTTGTCGAGTTTTTGAGCATGTCACGGTGATTAGTGATCGCTCTGGAAAAACAAAGCTACCAGTGCCTCGTCCAGCTACATCGGTAACTTAAACCGTTCATCCGTTAACAATTCCTTAAATAAAACTCTCCTTTCCCCTCAGAGGAAAAGAGAGTTATTAATCAGGAAGCCTCTCATGACAACAGAATTTAAATCCCTTGGATGCCCCGATGTAACGCGTCATTTTTTCACTGAGAAGGGAAATTTCACGCTTCCCATACACCTCATCACAGAATACCCAGGTGCATGCGCTCAGGGAATCGCCCTCCTTGTGGGGACAGCTGCTCTGTGTCATTTTGTCGGAATTGCGGGAACAGCAGCCACCTCGATCACACTCTTTGTCGCTCTGCCCTTCGCAGTCCAATCCCATCTTCCAAACGACTCGATCCAAGGCACGGCTCAGAAAATTAAAGTGCTTGTATTTGCCCTGACAGGCCTTGCGATGGCGTTTGTGCCACTTCCCATTAGTTTTTGGTCTTTCAGCATGCTCAGATGGAGCACGATCACCACCATCAGCATCATCCTTTCTCAATCGATTAAAAATCACGTCGATGATATCTGCAGAGACGAACTCGCAAGACAGATTATCCGGGAAGCATCCGTCTAAAAACTATGACGCGCGTGTAAGACGCATCTTCTGTGACCTGCGGTAAAGAATATACATGATGATTCCCACAATCATCCAGGCCACTCCAAAATATCTGCCTGCAGGTTTTGTAATCAGAACAAGACACCAGACAGCAAATGTGGCAAGAGCTCCGATGACCGCTGTCACAGGAATTTTGGCTCCTCGAAAAGAGAAATTACAACCCACACGAAAAGGCCGTAACGCATCGGGTTTTTTAATCCGGAGCACAATCAGAGCCACATGCGTCGAAAGGAATGCGATCATCGCTCCAAAATTGTATAAATCGGCTAAAAAACTCATCTGAGCCCTACTAACAAGAACGATGGCACACGCAATGACGCTAAAAAATGTCAGGGCTGTAATGGGCGTTCTAAACCGTTGATTCACTTGATAAAAAAAGCGAGGCAATTGATAGTGCTCTCCCATGCTAAATGCAACACGTGAAGCCCCGATCAATCCTGCATTAGCGGAAACAAACAAGATGGCAGCAGCAAGGATCGCTGTACTCGGTGCTAAAAAAAACTTACCAAAAGGCAACCCTTGCACAACAGCCTCAAACGGATTTAAGATGTATTTTGTGCCAAGCTCGATAGGAGAGACAATGGAAAGAGCCACAAAAGCAATCCCTAGGTATACAACAACAACGACAATCATTGTTAAAATAATAGAGCGGGGAACTGTTTTAGCAGGTTTTTTTGATTCCCCTCCAAGTTGAGCAATCGCCTCAATTCCCGTGTAAGCAACCATTGCCATCGCAGTCCCCTTCCAAAACCCCTCCCAAGAAGGAACATACTCTTTTGCAGCCGTTCCAATCGCGAAGTGATGACTGAGATCTGAAATTTCGATCACAGAATAAAATCCAATCGCAATGATCGCAGCTTCAATGAGAAGAATACCGGCTGTTAATACAATACTGACCTTGGTGGATTCCTTTACGCCTCGAATATTCAACAGAAAAAGAAAGACAATGATCCCGATCCCGCAACTAATTTGAGCGCTGGATGTGTCTAAAACAGGAAAAAAATAGTCTAAGTAAGGACCCACGGCAAAAGCTGAAATTGCAATGGTTGCAATGTAATCTAGCAGGAGCCCCCAACCCGCAATAAATCCAAAGAAATCATTCAATGCGTGCCTTGCAAAACTAGCAGATCCGCCTGAGTCATGGAACATACTGCAAAGCTCTGCATAAGAGAGCGCCGTACAGATAAAGACAAAGCCTGCTAGCCCTAGGGAAAGCGGTGTCGCCCCTAAAGAAAATAGAGCGGTGACACCCAAAGAATAAAAGATTGAAGCCCCAAGATCCCCATAACCAATGGCGAACAGGTTGAAGACTCCAAGGACTCTCTTGAGCTTGGCAGAATGCTTTTTAAGGGTTCCCATAATCAGGGAAATAAACTGTTATCCCTTTTTTAACAAGAAATGGCTCTAAAAATTAGAGATGTTTTTAATCAACAAGCGAAATGACATCTATTTTATGACTATCAATAAACGTTATCGTCCCATCGTTTGCTACTTTCAATTTAATCCATCCACAATTATCGATACGAAACCCTGTTTTAGGGTTATACTCGAGAAGATGGTAGAGGGTAGCAATAATAAATAATCCATGAGAGACAAGAACAATCGATGTATTTTCTGGTAATTCATGGGTATGGATATCGGGAATAACAGAATTCGTCAGAAAATTCTTAAGCCTCTCATGCATCTGGGCATAACTTTCTACTGAACCATCTCCCTTATAGGAAACCCAGGCATCTCTTGTTTGTCCGTAACTTTGTCGAGCTTGTTTTCTAAGTTGAAACTTTTCAGAAGCTGTTTTTACTCTCCAATTACCCCAATCTCCTTCACGAAGTTTGTCCGACAGGTCTATTGAAATATTGTCATTGCACTCACTTGCGATGATCTGCGCTGTTTGGACTGCTCGCACATAATCTGAGGCGTAGATTTTGCTAGTTGAGTTAATATTCAACGCTGATAGTTCTTGACCCACAACTCTGGCTTGCTCTTTGCCTATCTGGTTCAGTGGTGTATTGGGGAGTTGGCTTTGTAACTCATCGACATTGGGATCAGTTTGTCCATGCCTTACGAGATAAATCTCTAGGGAAAAACCCGATGTCACTATACCGAATAAACTTAAGTATACAATTAGAAAAATAAATTTAAGCAAGAGCTAGACTCTTAGGAAGTTGAAAAATAACGTTTTCTTCTGTGAAAACAACCTCTTCAACTTCTGAGACGCCAATCTCCATAAGCCTTTGGATACAACTCTGAACTAAGGCCTCTGGTGTTGAAGCCCCTGCGGTTAAAGCAAGGGTAGATACCCCGTGAAACCACTCGGGAATAATCTCACTCACACCATTGATAAGATGAGCTGGGACCCCGCGCCTCACAGCCACTTCACAGAGACGATTGGAATTAGAACTTGTGGGATCTCCCACGACAAGAACAAGATCCACAACATCGGTAACAGAACGCAGCGCCATTTGCCGATTCGTCGTGGCATAACAGATGGAAGAACTAGCGAGCGTTTCAATCTTCGGATATTTTTGCATAAGCGCAGCAGCAATCTCGCCGACATCATCCAAACTCAGTGTGGTCTGCGTTGCGTAAAAGAGTTTGTCGTCTTGAGAAAAGCAAAGACCTTCAACGTCAGCGACAGATTCAACAATCGTCGTCACATCAGGGGCTTCTCCAGCAGTTCCAATGATTTCGACATGCTTTTTATGCCCAATCAAAATGATCTGGTAGCCTTTCTGTGCAAACCTTTTGACCGCTGAGTGCACTTTAGTCACAAGACCGCAGGTCGCATCAATTTCGATGAGCCTGCGCTTTTTTGCCTCTTCTCGGACGGCAGGAGACACTCCATGGGCTGAATAGATCAGCCTAGCCCCTAGAGGAACCTCACTAATTTCTTCAATAAAAACAGCCCCCTTTGCTCTCAAGTCTTCGACGACATGACGATTATGGACAATTTCATGTTTGACGTAGATGGGCGGTCCAAAAAGAGAAAGAGCTTTTTCAACCGTATCGATCGCTCTTTCTACCCCAGCGCAAAACCCTCTGGGCTTCGATAATAATAATTTCATAGAGACATTGTACAAGATTAAGAACAATCTCTCAAGGGACAATCTTGATTTTTAATCAGGAGACGCTCAGAATCCCTTTCTTTTCTGCTTTTTGAGGGCTCTTATGGCTGCCATTGTTCTTGATGTCCACTCTCCCTTAGACTTAGAGTTAAACAATGTATACGAGGTGGCTTGGTCTGGGGCTTCCCAGGGAGGTTTTGCTGTAGTGGGGACAGCAGCTCTCTGTTATGCGATGGGGATGTCCATTTTTGCAGTGATTGCGGTGTCTTGTGTCTTTGTTCCCTGCCTCTTTGCCGCTGTTGTTCTTACCTTTAAAGACAAAACAGAATCTGGCGAACCTCTGAATCCTCACTTCCAAAGTATAGGGGCCATTGCTTGCCTTGCGGTTGCGATGCTCACAGAACCACAGGTCTGTTTTTGGGGACTTGCAGGACGTGTATGCTTTTGGTTCATCCCTCGCATTCTTTTACTCGGTCACGCAGTCTGTCTCTTAAACAATCCCTCAATTGCCGATAGAGATCCTTTCGGAGAAGACTCCGTTCATTACGGGCCACCTCCTCCCTACACTACTAACTGACGGAGACATCAGCAGCACACCTAAAGCCGTAGGTTCCGTTCATGAGACCTGGGTTATTGCGATGACGGTGTGAGCAGCGAAGATCTTCTTTTAGACTCTTCCAGCACCCACCACGGAGCACACGGTAGACGCCTTGCAAGGGGCCTTTAGGATCATGCGGTTCTTGGACGGATAGATCGTAGTAGTGGTGGTCATACCAGTCCTCGCACCACTCATAAACGTTCCCTGCCATGTCATAGAGTCCATATCCATTAGGAGGATAGCTCATGACAGGTGTCGTATCGGAACTAAAGAAGTTAGCGTGGGATCTTTCAATATCAGGTCCCGTTGGGTAGATAAAATCTTCGTGACCTCCGTAAGAGGCTACTTCCCACTCCGCCTCTGTGGGGAGTCTTTTTCCCACCCACTTCGCATAAGCTAAAGCTCCATACCAAGAAACCCCTACGACAGGGTGTTTTGCATACCCCGATTCAATGCTGATTTTGCCAGCGCTGCGTTTGATGCGTGAGTCGCGCAGCCGAATCATATCATTGTTATTACCATCTTTTTCTCCTCCCATCGCTTCCAAAAAGCACACAAACTGCTCATTAGTCACCGGGTGCTTGTCGATGGCAAAAGGACTTAAAAAAACAGCATGCCGTACCAGTTCATCGCGATTACCTGTTTTGCTTCCTCGTAAGTATTGCCCTTCGGGGATGACCACCATGTCTGTTGCAATGGGATTTATCTTTTTTTCTTGAGAAAGCTCTGGAACGTATTTTCCAACCACTGTTTCTGTTTGAAAGATCGCTCCGGGATCTGGCTCAAAAGAAGGCTTCTTCAGCTCCCCTGTTTTAATCACAGGTTTCAAACTAAAGCCATACACTTCCCCCTCGACTTTGCGAGCAGAGGGTGGCAAAATTTCTGCTAAAAAACGGGATAACTGAGTAGGTCTTTGCAGAGGATCTGCTTTTAAACACGCTAAGACAAATCCATCCCAGTTATATTTAAAGTTTCCTTGAGCGGCAGGGAGTTGAAAGGATACTTCTGGAAAAGTTCCCATCAAAAGATAATACGCTAAAACCCCGAGAGCATAAACATCAACAGAAGGCCCTACATTCTTTAGCTTTTTATATTCTGGAGCTAAAAAAGAAAAACCTTCAACAAAAGAGTCTTGCACTTGTGTACATTCTGCTAAATTCAGAGGACCTTCGCTGTAGCGCTCTGTTTCAGAAGAAAACCCTAAGTGTGCATATTTTTGGCACATGGCATGATAGGTCATCCCCACAAGACGCGGCTCTCCGATCATCCGAGAAAGACACGGGTCGGTGACGTAACACTCCAGTTTTTCTGTGAGAAGAACATTACTGAGTTTGAGTCCGCCATGCCATGTGTGATGCGCATGGATATAATCAAGAGCCGATGCGACACTTTTCACAAGTTCTAAAATCTCGTCTTCTTTTAAAGAGCGTACTTTCAAGAATTCTTTGAGGCTCACAGCCTTTCCCTCATCGATGAGATCGGAGACAATAAAGTAGACGCCTGCGCTTTCAGAGACTGTATGTATCTTCGCAATGTGGGGATGATTCCAGACCCCAAGGACCCGCGCTTCTTCTTTTAAACGCTCCAAAAACTCTGCATCATGAGAGAGCTCTTGTGGCAAAATTTTAATTGTAAAAAATCTTCCTGTGAGGTGATGAGAAGCTAAGAAAGTATCCCCAAAGGCCCCTTGACCTAACAATTTATGAAGTGTGTACTCCCCCAAAACTTTATCTTCTGCAACCACCATAGAAAGCCCCCTATAGAACACCTAAAAACTTAGCTAAAAACCATGCCGCCACTAAAATCAGCGCGGCAGCTCCTGCCCATAAAAGGTTAGGAAGCCATTTGACACCGCCCCCGACATTGCCCCGCATTTCAAGCGTGCCAATGCCGTAAGAAAATTCATGCTTTTCAAGCGGCATTTTAAAAGCATTCGGATTATCTCGGACCATTCCTTCCATATCAAATCCTAAGAAAGCCCCATACTGCTTAATAAATCCAAGAGCATACACACCTGAAATGAACTGATGAATCGACCCCTCTTCAATCGCTTCTAAGTAAGGGGATCGGATCGATGTCGTATTTTCCACCTCACGGAGGGTGAGGTTGAGTTCTTTGCGTTTTGTTTTAAACGCCATCCCAAGTTGCTTCATTTCTTCACTCATAGCCTTACATTTCCTTGTATTTTTTCGAATTCCCTGCCACAATCAGACTCATGTCCCCTTCTTGCTTTGTCGCAACCATTGACCTCTCTTTAGCGAAAAAACTAGAGGAGGATCTCATCTCTCAGGGATTTACTCTCTCCACTCCCGCCTACACCCTTTTCTCCGCGCAAAAAAAGGGAATCTCTTGTTGTCTGTATACCTCAGGTAAACTTACCGTGCAAGGAAAAGACAAAGACGAGTTCATCCGCTATTACCTCGAACCTGAAATTCTACACAATCTCACCTATTCCTATCCACAAACTCTAGCGCAGGATGTCGGTCCTCACATTGGAATTGATGAATCGGGAAAGGGAGATTTTTTTGGTGCCTTGTGTGTGGCAGGTGTTTATGCAACAAAAGAACAGATTGCAGAACTGATCACAATTGGTGTGAAAGATAGTAAAGACCTGTCCGATGAAACCATTTTAAAACTCGAAGGAAAAATTAAAGCTCTCTGTGCTCACCATGTGATCGTCATACTGCCTGAAAAATATAATGAGCTCTACGCTAGTTTCCATAACCTTAACTCTCTTCTTGGTTGGGGACATGCAACTGCCATCTCAGAACTCGTAACAAAAACACACTGCCAAGATGTGACGATTGACCAGTTCGCGGATGAAAAAGTCGTTCTGAATGCGCTGAAAAGAAAAAGCCTCTCTGTCAATCTCACGCAGCGCCACAAAGCAGAATCTGATCCTGTCGTTGCCGCCGCCTCCATCCTGGCACGCGCAGCGTTCGTTTCTACCTTAAAGCGCCTCGGTGACAAACTCGGCATCACGCTCCCCAAAGGTGCCTCCGCACAGGTTAAAAAAGTAGGGCGCCAGCTGATCGCCGAACACGGCCGAGAAGTCCTCTCCTCTGTTGCCAAACTCCACTTCAAGACCGCAGCCGAGCTCTAATGCTAGTGAAATAGAACTTGTGCCCACTCGGCAATCGCTGTATCACCTGTGATATCGCAGAATCTCTTTTCTGCTTGGGTTTTGATATAATCGGCTGTTTGATAACGGAAATGGGGGATTTCTGTTTCGATGATCTTCTGGACAAGTGCTGCAATCTCTTCTGGTTCCTGGGCTAAAGGAGAGTTGGGATCTAAAAGACCTGCTTTTGTAAATAACTCAAGATAAGGATCTTCATCTTGTGTGAGACGCGTACCATAAGGAGACGTAAAATCCAGATCTGTTTTGACAGGCCCCGGTTCGATCAGCGATACAGCGATATTCCAAGGCTTTAAAGTTGCTGCCATTGTTTCAGATACTCCTTCGAGAGCAAATTTCGATGCCGCATAAATACTAAGTGAGGGAAGAGGGCGAAAACCACTTCTTGAGCTCATTTGAATGATCTTTCCTTGTTTCTGATCCCGCATGATCGGAAGAACGGCTTGAGTCATTCTCATGGGACCAAAAAAATTCACATCGAATATTTTTTGAGCTTCCTCAAGGGTGACATTTTCGATAGCCCCATACACCATGATTCCGGCGTTATTGATGAGAACATCGATCCGCCCCTCCTTTTCCATGATTGTTTGGATGGCTTGATCGATACTGTTTTGATCGGTCACATCCAATGCAACAGTGAAAAAACTGTCTTCTTGATGTGCAGGAGCTGAGGATGAGCGATACCCTGCATAAACGTTATATCCCTCTCTTGCAAGCTGCTGAGCAATGGCATGTCCTATGCCTCGAGAAGCCCCTGTCACAAGCACAACAGGTCCTGCAAACCCCTTGCAGGTCACAATCAGCAAAAAAAGCAGCCATCCCAACTTTCGCATCCTATCCATAACCCACCTCCAATCCATTTGAAAAAAGTAAGGGATCAAGCTGTAATTGCGCAATGTTTTTAAAAGACTGTCCACAGACTCT